>Ga0182238_1000430_pt1 | contig 12817 bp, 8 predicted proteins | sample hydfrates6_PW_90_FD_132439 | JGI IMG/M metagenome (GOLD analysis project Ga0182238, IMG submission 132439) | Subsurface microbial communities from deep shales in Texas, USA - hydraulic fracturing test 6_PW_90 | ecosystem: Environmental > Aquatic > Deep subsurface > Shale gas/oil reservoir >... | reverse complement strand
GGTCGGAACAACGCGTTGCAGAAGTATACAGTCAGACTCAGGGGACCCCTTTCTTCATTAGGCAACTGTTGACGCCTCAGGAGGAAATTCCCGAATCCGCATTTGAGGGAGATACCTATTTTCCCCAGACAACGAATCTTTTCGAGACCAGGATCGAAATGCTGGACGGCGATGACAGGCTCTTTCTCGAAGGCCTGGCGGTTTTCCCTGAACCGGCGACTCTTTCCCAGATTACGGACCTTCTGGATCTTTCGGGCATCGATGTTTCGACCCGGCTTGAACAAGTCGAGCTGCAAGGCCTTTTGCGGGAACATCCGGAAGAAGGTGGGGAAATCCTGTATTATTTTGCCCATCCCAAAATCAGGGAAGCCCTGCTGGAAAAGATGCAGCCCACCAGGCGGGCCGCGCTGATCGGTAAAGCCGTTGAGATTCTCGAACAGCAGTTTTCCGACGGAGAAGAAGACGGGACGGCCTTTGCCAGGATTGCCGAGCTCTGCCGCAAGGGAGGCCTCCGGTACAAGGAGATACTCTGGCGCATCAGGGAGCTGAAAGTGCATTTCAAGACATCCCATGAAGTCTTCCCCTCGTTGACAGATCAGGAATTGAAACGTCATGTCCCCATGGCAGAAGACACGGATTTTACGAAATATTCCATTTCGGAGGTGCGTTCGCTTCTCGACAGGCAGGTCCGGCATTATGGGCACACGCCGGAATACAATGCCCTGGAGCGTGAGCTGCTGGTTCTCGAAGGGGCATACCTGTGGTGGAGCGGCCGGTACGATGAAGCGCTGGAGACGCTCTCCGAAGCGTACCGCAGAGCCCGAAAAGGGAATGCCGACGAACAGGTGGAAGTCCTTCAGCAATTGTGTTATCTCGCCATCCAGACCGACGACGTGACCAGGCTCTTTCCCTTTGCCCGTGAGATGTACCGTCTTGCTCTGGGACATCGGTCCTTCGTTGCCATGGGAACGGCTTTGCGATTTCTTGCGATCGCCCAGATCATGAACACTCGTCCGGAGGTCGCCTCAAAACTGCTCAGGATGTCCACGAAGGTCTTCGAAAAAATCGAGGAACAAGGTCCAGGCTATACGTTGCCTCTCATTGCGGCCGAACATTTTCGAGGGGATATTCTGATGGCTGAAGGAGACAGGACAGGAGCCCTGGAACTTTACAAAAACTGTGTCCGCATGGGTGAGTCCCTGGGCATCCACAGGGGTATGGGGCTCTCCCTGGCGAAGTCGGGGTATTGCCTCTGCCTGCTTGGAGAGTTTGAAGAAGCCGAAAAGATGCTTCGCCGACTTGAAGGGTTCTATTTCCAGTTGAACTCCGACCAGGATGGAGGTCTGCAGGGCGGCGGCATAGCCTTCAGTCTTCTGGCTTTGATTGCAGGTCTCAAGGGCGACTGGGCCAAAAGCCGTGAATACTTCGAAATTACGGAACGACTGCTCTCCCAGGCGAGACGACCGACCTGGCTGGCCATTTACTATTGGGCGAAGGCCGAACTCGTCAAGAGCGGGAGGTCTATTCCGGCCGATTTTGTTTCCGCCGTTCTCGGTGAGGAAGAAGCCCATTATCGCAACAAGGTAGCACAGCTTGGATCCCGTGTCGGCTGGATCCACTGATCCATTGCGGCCGGGAATCCCTTTACGAGAGAACTCTCCTTTTCCTCCTTTGTAATTCCGTAATTCCGCAAAAAAACCATAAACGAAACGGCCTTTTCCCGGGGTAATTTCCCCCGGGAAAAATATTTTTTGCACTCCTTTGATGGACAGCCATTATAGTTCCTTCATAAGATACGCAAATAATCCCATCAAGGAGGATGTCAACATGTCTATCGAAAAGGTTCGTCAGCTCATGGTCGAAGGGGAAGGGGAAAGCGCCAGCTCGCTTGTCCAGGAACTGATAGATAAGGGAACGGACCCCCATGAGATCATGGATGGTTTGACGGAAGAAATGGCAATATTGGGTGAAAAGTTTGAAAAATTCGAGGTTTTCCTCCCCGACCTCATGGTTGCCGGAGATACCTTCATGCAGATCATGGATGTCCTCAAGGAGCATCTTGTCGCAAGGGACACTGATCGGGTCCCGGCCACGGTTGTCATCGGAACCGTCAAGGGTGACTACCATGAAATCGGAAAGAATATCGTCGGGATCATGCTTCAGGCAAACGGATTCAATGTCGTTGACCTGGGTGTCGACGTGGACCCCGTTGAATACATGGAGCAGGCAAGGAAGAACAACGCCGAGGCCGTCGGTCTTTCGGCTTTGATGACCACGACCATGCCGAACCAGGAAGAGTTCATCAAACTTCTCGCCGAGGCGGGAGAGAAAGACAAATACCTCGTTTGCATCGGTGGAGCCCCGACATCGCCGGAGTGGTCCGAGAGAATCGGTGCCGACCTCTGGTCTTTTGACGCCTTCGAATTCGTCGAGAAGCTCAAGGCTGCTCTGAACCGCTAGCACGTCAGACTCAGCGGGTAACTTTGTAAGGAACTTCTGCCAGCAAAACTAAGGAGGGTGTCAATATGTCTACGTTCAGGATGTGGGAGGTTTTCTCCAAGGTCGAAGACGGACCGTTTTACAAGAATCAGAACGAATGGATGATGAAATCATTCATCCCCGAAATGAGAAGGGTTGTCAAGGAGCATGACATCAAATGGGACGGCAAAACGATCGTCAACTGCGACGATGACCTTGCCGACAGGCTCTGGGCGGCTGCGAAAGATTTCTTCATCTCCGTGGGTGTCTATCACGCAGATCATCACAGGGTGATGAAATTCACCGAGTCCGAGGTCGATGAAGTGCTTTACACGAAACAGCCGAGTTACATGGTCGGTGCCGGTCATGACCAGCGCTGGCTTCGGGTTCGTTCCGTGGAAGACAGCGAGAAACGCCCCTTCCATCTCTTCAGCCCCGATGCGAACTTCAGCACCGACATTCACAAGAAAGCCTGCATGGCCTATTTGAAAGAACCAATGCTTGACGGTCTCTGTGCGCCTTTGATCGAGGATTTCATGGGCCGCAAGGCTACTTCGCAGAGCCCCACCGAAGTTGCGGCCGCCATGGAACATGCCATGAACCTCAGGGACGCGCAGCGCCTTGTCGGAAAACCCGATGTTTGGACCGTTTCCGTCGGGACCGCCGAGACCGACCAGGCCCAGATCGCCGCGGCAAACCCGGCCTGGGGAGTGCGCCAGTCCCATCTTGACGGACGCATGGTTTCCATACTCACGGAGATGACCACCAACGACGCAATGTTGAACAAGTCGCTTCATTACCGTTCCTACGGCAATGTTTTCGGAAACCTCTGCGGCGCCATTTTCGGCGGCCACGCGGGCGGCACGGAAGCCACCGCGGTTCTCCAGACAGCCTACAACATTCAGGGAGCCTGTCTCTACGGGTCAAACTGGGCGCTCAACTTCCCCTTCCACCTCAAATGGCAGTCGACGACCACCAGGGCCCTTCTCTGGATCCAGAGCATGCTGAGCCAGGCCATGTCCAGAAACTCCAACCTTATCTACCTCAACAACCTCTTTGCAAATGCGGGTCCCGGAACGGATCAGCTTTACTGGGAATGCGCCAACCACGCCATCGCGACGGAGAGTTCCGGAGGCAACCCCTGGGGTGCCGCGACTTGCCGCAACAAGTTCACCGACCACGCGACGCCGCTTGAATCACGGTTCTACCACGAGTGCTCCGAAGCCTCCTTCAAGATGCGCTTCGATCGGGCCAAGGCCGACGAAGTGTGCCAGAAGATTATGGAGAAATACGAGTCCCTTATCCCCACTGACAATTACGGCAAAACGATCCAGGAAGTCTACGACATGGAACGCCTGGTCCCGCATCAGGAATACCTTGATCAGTACTATCGCATGAAAGATGAGCTCAACAAGATGGGAGTCGAGTTTCCGTACTAGGAAGCCGACGGATACGTTATAGCAGCAGGGACAACGCGAAAGAGGACTTCCTGAAAGTCCCCCTTTCGCGTTGCCAGAATACGACAAGGGGTGAGAACCCATGACGATGACGGGAAAAGAGAGAGTGCTTCGCGCCCTTCAGTTTCAGGACGTCGACAGGGTGCCCTGGGTGCCCTTCACGGGAGTGCATGTCGCCAAGCTGGTGGACACCGATGCGGAAACGCTTCTCAAGGATGCCGACGTTCTTGTGGAGGGCGTGAAAACAGCCGCAGAACGCTATTGCGCTGATGGCGTCTGCTCGGCTTTCGATCTTCAGATCGAAGCGGAGGTTTTGGGGTGCGAACTTCGGTGGGCAAAAAACAATCCTCCTTCCGTGGTCGGTCATGTCCTGGCCGACAAATCAGTTGCAGATCTTCCGGAATTTACCAAAGAGGACGGACGCCTTCCCATCGTTTTCGAGGCGACACGTCGTCTTGTGCAGGAGATCGGAGATGAAACGGCCGTTTTCGGTCTCTGCTGCGGTCCTTTTACGTTGGCCCTTCATCTCAGGGGGTCGGCGTTCATTATGGATATGGTGAAAAAGCCCGAAAAGGCCAAAGAGGTCCTTGAGCATTGTGCCGAGATCACGCGCAGAATGGGCGAATGGTACATGGAGACGGGTGTGCACGTCGTGGCTGTCGTGGATCCCATGACAAGCCAGATTTCCCCCAAGCATTTCGAGACCTTCGTGACTCCCTATGTCAAGCCTGTGATAGATGAAGTCAACAACAAGGGCGGCATCGTGACCCTTTTCTGCTGTGGCAACGCGACGAAGAACATCGAGTTGATGATGCAGGCGAAGCCGCACGCTATCGCTTTTGACGAGCAGGTAGACCTGGATTTTGTCAAAGACCTTGCCCACAAGTATCAGGTCGCTTTCGAAGGGAACATCCCCCTGACAACGACCCTTCTTTTCGGATCGCCCAAGGAATGTGTGGAAGACGCCCGCCACCGCATGGAGACTGGAGGCAGGAAAGGCTATATTCTCTCTCCGGGCTGCGACCTTCCCTTCGATACTCCCATCTACAATCTCGAAGCCGTGGGACGTTATGCAACGCTGGGTGAAGAGCCCTCGGAAACCCAGGGGTTTCTCTCCCTTGAAGATGCCCTTGCTCATGCCGAAGAATCCGGGGAAGTCCTTGAGGATGTGGAAATCGAACCTGGCAAGGTTTTTGTTGAAATCGTCACCCTCGATTCCGAGGGGTGCGCGCCCTGTCAGTACATGTGTGAAACCGTCGCCGAGGTTGCGCCCCATTATGGCGACAAACTCACATGGCGCGAGTCCCTCATCAAAAGTGCGGCGGGCATCATGCGGACCAAGGCACTGGGTGTGTCAACACTTCCCACAATGCTTATAAACAATGAAGTGGTCTTCGACAATATCGTCCCGACTCCGGAAGAACTGATGAAAGAAATCGACAAAAGGCTCGAGTAAAGCTCGAGAAAGTCATTCACCCCGCCGCAGGAAAACAACAAAAACCCCGCGGCGGGGTGGAACATTAAGGAAGGGACGTCCATGAGCGAAAAATCCTTCAAAATTACCTTCAAACCTTCATGCATCACCGTCGACACGCGAAGCGGTGAGACAGTTCATGAAGCTGCCGCAAGAGGAGGAGTCCGGATAGCTCGCCCTTGCGGTGGATCAGGGGTTTGCGGTAAGTGTCGCGTCAGGGCCGGAAGTTGTGTTGGTCCTCCCACTGCGACCGAAAAGAGGGTGCTGGGTAAAGACTCCCTTGACGAGGGAATACGCCTCGCCTGCATGGCCAGGATTTCGGAGGAAGGTGAAATCCTCGTTCTGGACGAAGTCGACAACAAGGGCTCAAAGATTCTATCCGAAATTTCCGAAGAACAGCTTTCCTGGGAACCCGATTCGAAAGGCTATGGAGCAGCCTTTGACATAGGCACCACTACTGTTGTCGCCTATCTCCTCGATCTTGAAAGACACCGCCTGATCGATAGCATTTCCTTCTTAAATCCTCAAATCACCTACGGGGAGGATGTCATTTCGAGAATTTCCTGTTCCTCCTCGGAAGGTGGCCTTCTCCGGTTGCAAAAAGTGATGGTTGACGAGATGAACAAGCGGCTGGAAGAGATGGCCTCGAGAAATGACATCGAACTCCACGAAGTGTGCCAGATCACCATTGTCGGCAACGCCGTCATGGAACATCTTCTTGCAGGCATATCCCCGGAAAGCATAGGCGTCAGTCCTTACAAGCCGGAATTCCTTTCTTTGCCGCCCAGGGAAGCAGCCTCTCTGGGGCTGAGAATTCACCCCCGAGGGCAAATCAAGTTCCTTCCGAATGTGGCCGGGTATGTCGGCGCCGATATCGTTTCCGGTGTTTCCGTAACCGGAATCGCCGATTCCCCGGCTGTCCGTCTTTTTGTGGATACGGGGACAAACAATGAAATCGTATTGGGTTCCAGTGAAGCGATATACTGCTGTGCCACCGCCGCCGGACCGGCCTTCGAAGGGGCCCGGATAGGAAGCGGCATGATGGCCGCCCCGGGCGCGATCGAAAAAGTCTATCGCGACGAGGATCGCCTCGTCGTCAAGACCATTGAAGATGCACCAGCCAGGGGAATCTGCGGTTCCGGGCTGGTAGACGCTGTTGCCGTGCTCCTTGAAGACGGCATCGTCGACCGGAAAGGGAGGATGGTCTATCCCGAAGAATGCGAAGATCCCTGGATCCGGGAGCGAATGGACCGAGGCCCTGATGGTATTCTCCGCATCCTCCTGGCTGAAGGGGAAAAGCCTGTTTACATCACACAGAAGGACATTCGTGAAGTCCAGCTGGCGCTGGGGGCCGTCAAAGTCGGGATTGAAGTGTTGCTAGAAAGGGCCGGGCTGACCCTGGATGAAATTGATGAAGTGTTGCTTGCAGGAGCCTTCGGCAACTATATCGATCCGAAAAGTGCGGTCAGGGTTGGTCTTTTGCCCCCCGTGCCCCTCGAAAAGATCTGCGGGGTCCGCAATGCCGCCGGCCGCGGTGCCGTTGCAGCCCTTGCCTCGGCTCGGTTTTTGGAGACGGCGCATTCGGTGGCCCGGAAGATGCATTACATCGAATTGTCGACATTGGAAGATTTTCAGAAGCGTTTCATGAAAGCCATGTTCTTTTGAGCGGAAGGAAGGAACGATGTTCGCGCAGCCGTCTCGCAGGAAGGAGGACAAAAAAATGGCCAGATCAGGAAAATGCAGGGTCTTTTTGATTTCAGGCTTTTTAGGCAGCGGCAAAACTACGATGTTGCTCCACCTCCTGGAAACCCGTCCGGAAGACGAAACCCTTGCCGTCCTGATGAACGAGTTCGGCCAGGTCGGCGTGGACGGGGAGATCACCAGTCAGGAGGGTCTGGAGATCCTCGAGATCAATCAGGGGTCTATCTTCTGCGCCTGTGCCAAAGGCGATTTTATGAGGGGGCTGTACACGATCGCTCGTGAGTGGAAGCCTTCTGTTCTCCTGATAGAAGCCAGTGGCATCGCCGATACGAGGGACATCGAGCGCGATCTTGCTCTGGGTCCCCTCAAAGACTTTTATAAACTGGCTGACAACATTTGCCTAGTCGACGCGGAACATTTCACCGAATGGGCGGACCACTTCAATGCCGTTTCCAGGCAGATCCAGACGGCAACTGTGATCGTTATCAACAAGCGGGATCTTGTGGATGAAATGGTGATGCAGGAACTCCGTTCGGAAATTGCCACTCTCAACATGAAAGCCCGAATTTACGAAACGTCCTTTGGACGTATCCCGTGGGTTTTGCTGAAGTCGCGACAGGCCCTCGAAGATCTGGAGAGTCCGGAGGAAATGCCTTCCATGGATGATCTTGAAAACTACGTCGAGAAGACCTTGCAGGATCCCGACGCACACCTTGAGCCACCGGACGCTCTCCTTGCCCAGTGCATTACCTGGAAAGGGCCTCCTGAAGCTTTTCGTAAATTCCTGGGTAAGATGCCGACGGATGTGGTGAGAGCAAAGGGATTTTTCGAGGAAGAGTCAGGGAAGTGGATGCGTTTTGACTTCGTCAAAGGCTCGTCGGTGCAATATACCCCTTTCCGCAAAACACGCCATTCCGGCGAGAATCTCGGGGTTTTCATAAGGGAGGATCGAAAGCCCGAAGATATCCCCCGGCTCTTTTCTGAAGCGGGCCTCCAGATCCTGGAGGTGCGAATTTGAGTTGTGATGCTGATGTTAGGAAAAATCCGCAGATGGCATCAGGCAAAAGTGCATTTTTTGCAGATACGGCAAATCTGTGCATGCATAACATAACCTGAGCAAGTTTTTTAACTTTGCAGGAAAGGCGTTCGACGATCAGTTGTTTCAGGAAGATGGAAAACCGTGGTCTTTGCTCAATATACCGGGGAAAAGGAGGAATTGCTAATGGAATAAACGATAAATTGGATTCTGGCTTTTGTCAGTCAGAGTAGCCGACGGGATTAGCCCTTCTAACCTGAGTATGAAAGCGAACAGAATGCAATTCAATCAGGAGATCGCTTCTGCAAAATATCTTTTTTGCGAGCGTGAACCGACATTCTGACAATTATCGAACTCATGGTGCCGTTTTCATCAAATCAACTCAGGGAGGCCGGAGCGGTTTCGTAAAAGAAATATGTGGTGTCTTGACCGGTTACGCAATGGTGCTGCATATTTCCGGGCATGACAGTTTTCATAAGGAAATGATTGTGACGGTGAATGCAGGGGCAGAGACTCGATATCAACCTTCGATTTGACAGAGCCATATATGTTTTGAGCCTGGAAACCTATGCAAAAGAAGTCGACATTTCATTGAAGCAGAAATGGGATAACCAACGAATCCCCGGTAGGAAGTCCCGTTGGTTTTTCGGGAAAAGAAGTTGCAGAAACGCCAAAACCTGAAGGGTGTGATTTTATGTCACCAAAGACAAGACCGTCATTTGGGGTGTCTGTGGGGCTCTTTCTCTCAATTGTAGGTATTTTGATCGTGGGGATATTCTATCTCCAGGTAGGTATCCATGTGCTTCTCGTTATTGGTGTGACGCTGACTGCTCTTGTTTCAAAGAGATTGGGCTATACCTGGGATGAAATTCAGTCGGCCATGGGTGCCGGTGTCGCTCGCGGCATGGTGGCAATGTTTATTTTTATTTTGATTGGGATGGTTATTGGTTCATGGATTCATTGCGGTGCTGTCCCGGCAGTTATTTACTATGGTCTCGACTTCCTTACACCAACGACTTTCCTGCCTTTGGGATTGGTGATCTGTTCGATTACCTCCTTGGCAACAGGTACTTCTTGGGGGACTGCCGGAACTATCGGACTGGCCATGATGGGAATCGGATCGGGACTTGGCGTCCCTGCACCCGTCACTGCTGGCATGGTCATTTCGGGAGCTTGCCTGGGAGATAAAATGTCTCCCCTCTCTGATACGACAAACCTTGCTGCTGTTTCTGCTGATACTGATCTCTACAAGCACATCGGGGCCATGATGTACACAACCATACCTTCTTTTCTGATTGCTCTTGTGGCATTTAGCATTATTGGCATGAAGTATTCTGGAGGAGCCTTTGACGTAGAAGCAGTCGCCAGCATTCAAGGTGCCCTTGCAGCAGAGTTCAACATTACACCCCTTGTGCTCCTCCCAATGGTTCTTGTCATTGCCTTGAGCATTATGAAAGTCCCCGCAGTCCCCTCAATGATTTCAGGTGTCTTTCTCGGGAGCTTGCTTTCTCTTCTTCTCCAGGATGCCAGCCTTGCTGAAGCTTTGACAGCGATAAACTATGGCTTCAGCGGAGAAAGCAGCGTGGCCGCTGTAAATGATTTGCTCAATAGAGGCGGGATTCAGAGCATGATGTGGACGTTCTCGCTTTCTTTCATTGCCCTCAGCCTTGGAGGAGCGTTGGATGAAATGGGTTATCTCAGCGTCATCGTAGAAGGGATTCTTTCCAAGGTGCGGTCAGCTGCAGGGCTCATGACCGCCGCTGTGCTTACTGCGATTGTCGGAAATGCGGCCATGGGTGAAGCCTATCTCTCTATCATCCTGAACGGAAGGCTTTACCACAAGGCTTTCGAAAAAGTGGGACTACGACGAAGCATGCTTTCCAGGGCCACTGAAGAAGGTGCAACCCTGACAACAACCATTATCCCGTGGACAACCGCCGGGGCTTTCATGGCAGCAACTCTGGGAGTGCCGACGATATCTTATCTTCCCTTTGCGTTGCTTAATTGGATAAACCCGTTACTTTCAATTATCCTGAGTCATTTGGGTATCTTCATGTTTTACCGCAAAGAAACTGGCGAACGGACCTAAGAACCGGTTTATCTCCGTTTTGAACCGGGTCGTAGGAGCTCCCGATTTTCTGCGGGAATCCCCGCCGAAAATCGGGAGCTCCCCTCCAAATTCTCAAAAGAAGAAAGAAATGCCTGGAAACAGAGGAGAAAAATCGTGTAACTGTCATTCAGATTGCTGGAAAATAATCAGTATTTATTTTATTGAAGAATTTGCTGCGTGACTTCTTCAACGGGAGAAGCAAGAAGGCGAGGGACCAGTTGTGGCAAAAAAGACTGTCAAAACGTTGTGCCGAATGTGTGATGATCACTGTGGAATGGAGGTCTCGGTAGAAGATGGTTTTGTGAGCGGAGTGAAGGGCAACCCTGACCATCCATGGAATAAAGGCTCTCTTTGTGTTAAGGGCAAGGCTGCCGCAGACTTTGTCCACGCTCCTGATAGAATTTACAAACCTCTTAAAAAAACATCTCGAGGGTGGGAAGAAATCCCTTTGGAACAAGCCCTCGATGAGATTGCCGACAAAATCAAAAAACTTCAGGATCTGTACGGAGAAAGAAGTATCGGAATCTGGAAGGGCGAAGCCATCGGTTTTAACCAGGAAGAGGAGTTGGCAAGACGCTTTTGTCATGCAATCGGATCGCCGAATTATTTTTCCTGTGATTCTCAGTGCTTTGTTTCACGGTTCATGGGGTACCGTTTTGTATTTGGTACTTCTGCCTATCCTTTCCCCGATTTTAAGAACGCTAAAGCTATCTTCATTTGGGGAGGCAACCCTCCTTCAACGCATCCGTTTATGTGTCACGGTATCGTAAAAGGGAAGCAAAACGGAGCCACTATGGTTGTTATCGATCCCCGACTCTCCAACATTGCTCATCAGGCGGATCGCTTCATGAGAGTCATGCCTGGGACGGATGGAGCTTTGGCCCTGGGTCTTGCGAATATCCTCATTTCACGTGGGTGGTATGATACTGATTTTATCGAAAACCACACCATTGGATTTGAACAGTTCAAAGATTACGCAGCCCGTTTTGATGTAGAGACCGTAGCAAAAGAGACGGGTATCACTCCAGAGAAAATCGAAGAAATGGCACAGATTCTCTATCATTCATCTCCTCATGTATCGATTTACATGGGAGTAGGTCTCGAGCATCATGTTAACGGTGTTAATACGATCCGCGCAGTAGCCTGTCTCCTCGCCCTTTGTGGGGCACTTGATCGCAAGGGAGGTAGCCTTCTCCTTGATGGAATCAACCTGCGGGATCTTACTTTGTATGATAAAAGGCCTCTCAGTCAGCTGAACCCCATTGGTGCTGATCGCTTCCCGGTGCTCTATGACCAACGCCGGGAATGCCATACCATGACAGCAATGGGGACTATACTGAACGGAGAACCATATCCGTTGCGGGGCATGATTATTACAGCTGGTAATCCTGCTTCGACGAATCCTAACCTCGAAAAAGTGAAAGAAGCTCTTTCAAGCCTTGATCTTTTGGTCTCAAGAGATTTGTTTATGACCGAAACAGCACAACTGGCTGATTATATTCTTCCGGCAGCAAGCTTTATGGAACGCACGGAAATCTTTTGCCATTCATCGTTGCAAAGGCTGTTTCTTTCACAGCGTGTGTTTACCATCCCGGGAGTACAGGATGAATACACCTTTTGGCACGACATGGCACATCGTCTTGGTGCAGGAGAATACTTTCCCTGGGATAATGAAGAAGAACTCAATTCCTGGATCCTTGAACCTACTCCATTTACAGTCGAAGATCTCTCTTCTCATCCCGAGGGGGTACCCTATAAGCCGTTCAGGCTTGAAAAATGGAAAGATGCCCCACTTAATACGGAATCCGGCAAAGTGGAGTTTACTTCGGCATATCTCAAACGTTTCGGGCTGAATGAATTGCCCGAGTATGTCCCACCGAAATATCGTGATCAACCGGATAAAAATTATCCTCTTGTCATGACTACAGGTGCGCGAAAAATATTTTTCGTGCATAGCCGATATCACAATCTCCCTAAATTCGATAAGCTTTGTCCTGAAGCCGAACTGGAGATGCACCCGGAAGATGCCGCTTCTCTGCACCTTGTGGATGGACAAAGGGTTCTCATTACATCCCAATATGGCTCGGTAAAAATGAAGTTGCGTATTGTGAACGCCGAAGCAATTATTCAAGGCTGTGTACATAGCCTGCATGGTTTTCCTCAAGACAACATCAACAATGTCACTCCTGATTTAGAAAATGACCCTATTTCAGGGTTCCCCGCACTAAAGTCATTCCCGGTTTGTGTGTGTGGAGCAGAATAAGGATTAATAAAGGGCTGGTCATCGCTAATAAAGCCAGGTGTGCTTAGCATTTTTTGTAAATCTTGCGTTTATGGAGTGAAAAGAGACGAATCTATTTTCCGCAAAAGGAGTGACTTTCATGCTGTCGGACATTGAGATAGCGCAGAGAGCGAAGATGGAACCCATCGGGGAAATCGCGAAGAAGCTGGGGATACCGGAAAAGTACCTCATTCCCTACGGTCATACGAAAGCGAAGGTGGACCTGAAATACTTCGACGAGCTGTCGGAGCGCCCCGACGGGAAGCTCGTCCTGGTGACC
>Ga0182238_1000429_pt1 | contig 12832 bp, 9 predicted proteins | sample hydfrates6_PW_90_FD_132439 | JGI IMG/M metagenome (GOLD analysis project Ga0182238, IMG submission 132439) | Subsurface microbial communities from deep shales in Texas, USA - hydraulic fracturing test 6_PW_90 | ecosystem: Environmental > Aquatic > Deep subsurface > Shale gas/oil reservoir >... | reverse complement strand
GAATGTGACAGGCTGCAATGGCGACCAAGAAATACAGCAATGACAATGTCCCCTGTCAGTCCCCGGCGGCTCTTGTGCCCCGCAACAGTCCGCGGGGCGCAAATCCACCGTCCGCCTTTCATGTCGAGTGAGCGAAGCGAACGGGCGGCTAATACATCTTGGGATCTTGGTTCCACAGCGAACCTGACAAACCGCGGCTCAGGGCCACAACTCCCCGAGATAGCAAAGAACAAAACCCTGGAAATAGCTACAGCGCCCGCACCGAACGGACAGTGAGGGAGGCCCCGCCGGGCCAGCGGGTCTTCTACCGCTGGCTTGGCATCCCACTTTCCGCCTTGTCTTCCTTCGCGCGCATTCGCGTCCCTTCGCGGGCCAAAATTCCTCCCTCTTCTTCGCGGCTTTGCGGCTTGAGGGCGTCCGCGCCCGGGCGTGAAATACTGAAAAGCCCCTCTCCTCTCGCCCGCTCCCAAAACCTCGCTCAAGACGCTGAGGCCGCTAAGCAAAGGCAGGCCCTTTTGTCAGCAACTGCCTGGGCAACGAGGTTTTTCGCTCATCCCGGTTCACGATCAGAGTTTTGGTTCCCAGAGGAACCTGAAGGTCTTGGCATGCGCCTCGGGCCTGGGAGATGACAAAGAACATGTCTGGAAATATAGCTGCAACGGTGGTGCCCGAACGGCAGTGAGGGGAGCCCCGCCGGGCCAGCGGGTCTTCTGCCGCTGGGACGGCTTTACTCTCCTCCTATTGCCTTCCTTCGCGCGCATTCGCGTCCCTTCGCGGATCAACACGTCACTCTTCTTGGTGTCTTCGCGGCTTGAGGGCGTCCGCGCCCGGGCGTGAGGCATCTTTTCCTCAATGCCTCAATTCTTCAATTCCTCAATATTTCTAAATTGTTATTCTCTTCAACTCTCCAATTGCTTCCCCAAAAACCGCTCCACACGCTTCGCCACCCAGCCATTGCCCTCGGGCACCATGCCCCGCACCACCTCAGCCCGGGGATAGAAAAACCAGATCCGCTCGGCCGCATCGTCAACATACCGCCGGCCGCGCCGTAGGCCCACAGCATGCGCGAACAACGTCTGAAAGCGGGAGATCCCCTCAGCCCGGCTGGACGGCAGCACTTCCTCCATCCGGCCGATGGCCTCCGACGCCAGCCGCATTGTGCCCTGGAGTCCACTCCTTTCCCGCTCGGGCATGGTCCGCGACCGCCAGACCCAGTAATGCCCAACGCGATACGCGAGCCAAGCGCTATTGGGCTTGAGATGCAGCGCGGTTTCAAAGGCCGTGTCCGCCTTGCGCAGCCAAGGCCCCCAGGACTGCGCCACATGCCGTTTGAGCTTGTAACACCGCCCCAGCTTGTACCACGAATTGGCCTGGACCGGATTGCGCCTGACCGCAGCTTCATAGCTCGCAATCGCCTCCTCCAGGGCCTCAGCCATCGCCGGGCTCTCCCGTTTGACCTTCAGGGCCTGACGGAAAAAATACGCCCCCCGCTTCGCGCGGTAGGCCGCCTTACCCGGTTGCAGGTCAATGGCCCGCTCGATCTGGACCAACTCCGGCCGCGGGTCCCGGTGCAGGGTAGAATTGCGCTCCGTGGCGCAATTGGCCTCAGCCAAAAAGAGCGCCACCGCCTGCCAGGCCGCAAAACCAAGCACCACAACCAAGGCCAACCGGAGAAGAGGTTTACGCTGTATCTGAAAACGCATGGGGTCCATCTCTGTTCATTATTCTTGGGCCATAAAAGGCCGTATCCTCACGCCCGCTCGCAAAGCCTCGCTCGACACGCGGGACGAGAGCCATTCACCGCGGCGGACCGTGCCGAGGACGATTGCAGGTTGAATACGGTTGCAGGTTTTAGGGTTAAGGATTGAGGCAGAGCGGCAGCGAACGGGCAGTGAGGGGAGCCCCGCCGGGCCAGCGGGTCTTCTGCCGCTGGATCGGCTTGACCTCTGCTCTTCTTGTCTTCCTTCGCATCCCTTAGCGTGGCTTCGCGGACCAAATGCTTTTTCTTCTCCGCGCCCTTTGCGGCTTGAGGGCGTCCCCGCCCGGGCGTGAGACATTTCTTATCCACACGCCCACAACACAGTCCAAACAGTGGAACCCCCATCACTTCCACTTTTCCGTGCCCTTCCGTGCATTCCGTGGTCAATATATTCTTGATTTCATGCGCCTTTCTTCCTCTTCGCCCCTCAGGCCCTCCGTCTCCCCCTCTTTTCGTCCCTTCGTCCCTAAGTCCCTTCGTCCTCTTCATCCCATCTCCTCATCCACGATGCCGCAAGGTCAAAGCCCGCCAACCCAGGACAAAAACCGTTATCAGCGTCAGCACATTGGCCGGAATATGCATATTGAAATCAAAAAAGCTATGCACGGCTATCGCCACCATCGCCGCCAACATCCCCCCGCCGATGCCAATGGCAAAGGGGTCGCGTCGGTGCCGCCATTGCCGCCAAGCCGCCACAAAAAGAAAAAGCGCCACGCTGACTCCTACCAAAAAGCCTGGAATGCCGGTTTCAATCGCCAGTTGAAGCCAATCATTGTGGGCGTAGTGCCAAGCCACCCGTCCCGAGCCTTCCGGTGGCGCAACCCGAAAATAGACATCCTTGAACGTTCCTATTCCAGAACCGGTCCAGGGGAACTCCCCGACCAGCGGGAAAGCATGCTTGTAGATATTCAGCCGCCCAGCGAGTCCTGAATCAATGCGCTCGAAACGCTCCAAGGTCCGCCCCAACCCCAGAAAGCCCCCATAGATGGCAATAAGGACACACAACCCGACCCCGACCCACGCCAAACGGCGAAACTGGTGCCGCGACACAAGCAGCCCACACAAAAACGCCACGCCCAAAGCGCAGCTCAAGATCCCGCCCCGGGAATCGGTCAGCAACAGCCCCGCTCCAAGCGCGACCAATATACCCCCTAGCAATATCCGTTTGCTCCGGTTCTCACTTCGAGTCAGCCACAGCTTAAACCGCAGCCACACTCCAGTGTCCGCCCGTCGCTCGGATTCTTTACTGGAACGCGCCCCCCGCCGAACTTTTTTACTCCGGCGTACTTGCCTCTGGTCATCTTTCGAGACCGGGGCATCTCCTGAGGCAGGGGGAGTCGATCGTGACGAGCGTTTTCGCTCCGCCGGCGCGAGGCTCACCAGCCAACCAAAGCCCATCGGGATGACCAGTTCCAAGAATCCGGCCAAATGGTTACGATTGATATACGTTCCGGTCACGTCCCCCACATATTGAAACGATTGGGTCCACCACCAGATCTGTTGTTCACCCCCATAGGTCTGAGCCGCGCCGTACAAGACCTGAAACAGCCCCATCCCAAGCAGCACCCCGAGAACGATCCGTATCCGACGCCGCGAAGTCACCAAGGTCCATAACGCCGCAGCAAAGGCGCCATACCCAAGAAACCGGACCAACCCCATCCTGGTGGCCGCAGGGGTAACGGAAAGCGGCATCCACCCGCCTTCGCCTGAAAGCGAAGCAGCTTGGTGGTACAGCGCATACGCCTCGGGAGACAGCACCTGGACCAGTCCTTCCGGCAACGGCACGGTCGTCATCCACAGACAGGCCACACACAAAAGGAAGACCCCGCTCACCCAAGGCACCCACCCCGGCTCCTTCACGGCATGCGTTCGTCTTGGCTGGGGCAACATCCAAGCCGCCAGGACCCCTATAACGCTAAACAGCACCATGGCCGAGGACGACCAGACATGCACTCCGCCAAACGCGAATTGCACAAGAACCAAAAGGGCCAGCATCAGCCCGAACACGACACGCTGCAGCATTTTCCTACCAACCGCTCCTTAGCGCACTTGCCCCGAAACAGGCACAGCACGTTGTGGGGAAGTGCCTTGTCCTGAGACGCTTCCCTGTTTTGTCACACGTTCTCATCCGAACGCCCTTGCTCCTCTTCATCCCTCTTCACTTCCCCAAAACCCGCACCCAGTCCACATGCAGATAGCGGTGGTTGTAGGCATCATCAGGATTGTTGACCAGGTGCAGACTCAAGGTGTGTTGCCCCGGTGGCCACGGCACATCAAAAGAATAGACCCGCCATCTCGCCTTGGCGACCGGCGTCAGGCCGACCCGTTGCCCATCCAGGCGCATTTCCATACGCGGCGGCGTCTGCATCGGCCACCGGCAGCGCGCTTTGACCTCAACCCGCGCCACAGCCCCGCCTTTGGAGGCCCAATCCGGCTCCGGAACCGCAGTAGCGAGTTTGCTGTTCCGAAACAAGCCCCAAAACTGATGGTGCCGGTTACGAATACGAGGCTGCTCCGGTGTCCGGACATCCATGTTTTCAGCTTCCAACCACATTCCCGGCGCTGGCAGAGTCCTGGCGCCGAGCCCTCTGGCCAAATGGACAAAGGCGGAACTCGCCTGCTCACCGAACCAACCCAGATCCACGATCCGCTTCGGCACCACCGGATGCGAAGACGCAAACTTACTGCGCCCAACCCGAACCGCCCGCTCCCAGTCGATGGTGTCGACCACGATCCAGCCCTTTCCCCATTGGCGGGCCCAGACCAACCCCGGACTGACAACCTCACGCCACGCCCGATCTGTCGACTTCTCCGCAGTCAGCCGCCACGTGGAGGGGAGGCGCAATGGTCCCCGTCGCTGGGAATACACTGGTCGGCGCCCCTGCCAATACCAGTCCTGGTCGTTGCCGCCAGCCGCCAAAAAATGATTTGTGTTCCACGCTGCCGGTAAGGCCGTCTTCTCTAAGGGAGTCAAAGAAAACCCAGGGAACACCCGGCGCATCGGCTTTTCCCACTGTGGTCCGACCCCAGAGATCCAGATACTGCCCCCATTGCGCGCCGTTTGACGCAATGCGGCGAACGAAGACCATGAAACGTCCTCGGCAGCAACCATCTGGATAGAATCCTTCTTCTCACTCCCTGGAGCAAATTTGATTCCTCGGGCCGCTAGACTGTCACGTATCGCCGCGGGCAATGTGAGCGCGGCTGCGTCCTCGCTGGATTCGGTGGCCGCCCGTTGCAGCAATGCCGCCAGAGCCTGCGCTGCAGCCGGCTCGTGAAGCGTTTTGCGGGTCAGCAGGAGTTGCGACAAGATCGCCTGTCCTCGCCGGACCACTGGGGCATAAATCAGCCCACCGGTCCCGCCGCTGCGAACCAAGGGGACAAACCCTGGAGGCGGTCGCTGAAAATCACGATGGCTGATCCGCCCGTCCTCGCCCCATTGCTGCAGCGCAATCGCCCCGTTCGAGGGTGACGCATCAGCCCCAAACCCCAGCGTTGTATCGTGGCGATTATTGAGCCGCAGGCCCACAAAATCAGGGGGGTACCACTTTTGCCGCAGGACCAGGGTCGGCCGCCCCTGTCTGATCCGCTGGCGCAGGACGGAGCGCTGCGCCGCGGGCATGACCGACATCGCTTCCACGCCGACAACCACGAGGCCGTCATCGTCCTGTTCGAGTTCCTCATCTGGTACTATGGGCACGCCAAGCTTTTCCAAAAGTGATATCGTTCGCCCGCGAGGATCGAAACACCGCACCGGTGGCAATTCCTGCCAAACATCCATGGTCTCCGGGCGCGGCGCTAAAGTAACCGGTATCTCCCGTTCGGCCAACACAGTGCCATTTGAATCCAGCCATCGCAGCCGCAGCATCTGTTTCTGGCGGGCCTGGATCGCACCAGCGCGTACCGTCAACCGAAAGGGAACCAAGCCCCCCGGAGCGATCGACTCAGCCCCGCCCTGCCAGACAGGATCGCCCAGCGCGACACCTTGCGCAGGAGCCTTACCGGTGCCCCAATCGAGTTCCAACCGTGTCTGGGACAGGGTTCGCGGGGTGTCATTGGCCACCTTGCCCCGGATGGTCAGCGTTTCGCCGCCTGAGACCCGTGGAGTAAAGGGACGCAGCACCACTTTCAAGGGGGCAAACGCCTTCCGCGCCGCTTCGTTGGTCAACTTGCCCTCAGGCAGATTCCACGGATTCTGCATGGCCACATCAAGGTATCGTGCGGCCTCAATCTGGCGACTCCAGGCCCGGGCCCGGGCTTTGTCACGCGCCCGGGCACTGCTGTAGGCCGCATCCCCGACCATGACGCTCTCGCTATGCGGCTTCAAACCCAGCATGAGCCCGAATTCGCCCAGATCCAGGGGCTTATCTCCCCATTGCCAGCACCGCTCGGGCCAGCGGTACCAAAAGGAATCGATAAACGTTCCAGGCCCCCCGCCTTCTGTGAGGCAACTTTTTCGCAACCCCAAACGGTCCGCTCGGTGTTCGCTGGTCTCCAAGAACCAAGCGTCCCAGGGCATCTGGTTCCAAAACGGCAACTCCCGGGGGTAATGCAGGCTCTCGATATCCGCCTCCCCGGCCGGGTCGCTGCTGCCATTAAACAAAATCGGTCGGCTCGGGTCCCAGCGTCGGACCTGGCGCCCGAGAGCCGCGAATCGTTGTGCCGTTTTTGGCCCCCGGCTGTATTCGACGCATTCGTTGGCGATACTGTAGGCGATGATCGAGGGATGATTCGCGAACTTGGCGGTCAAAGCCCGCCAATGCGCCGCCGCATTAGCCCAAAAAGCATCGGACTGGTAATCGAACTGGTCAACATAGGAGCCGTACAGGGCGGACTCGGCTATCACCAGCATCCCCATCTCATCGCAGATCCGGTAATAGAAATCCGGAAAAGCCCGGCCGTGGAACCGGACGGTGTTCACATTGAGCCCGCGCAAACGGGTCAGCCTCTCGCGCAGTTGTTGGGGGGTAAGCCGGTTGGGACTGATGGAGGCGGTGAACAAATGGATCTTGCGGCCGTTCAAATACACACTGCGACGCTGCTCACGGGTGGCCTGTTCCCCAAAGCGCTCCCCCCCGGTTGCAAACTGGCGGAACCCGAAACGAACTTTCTTGTGCAGATCAAAGCGCGGTATATCGACCGTCAGGGTAAGAAGCCTGGGCGACGTTGGGGTCCACAAGGGGAGACTTGCGGCATCCAGTTCGGCATCAATCTGTCCGGAACCGTGCACAGAAACCACCTTTCGACTCGCAGGATATCCCTGCACACCGAGGTGCATCTCAAAAGGGGCCTGAATCCCGGTCTCCACGTCCAAGCGCACCCCTAATGTCTGTTCCCGGACATCCGGCAGGACTTGTATCCGCTCACAGGACACCCCCTGGGTCCGCTCGAGAACAACTGTATCCCAGATTCCGAAAGGAACCTTGACCGGGGCCACGATCCTCCCGCGCACCGCTGGGTCAAGAGGATTGGGCACAGCAAACTCCTCTTGCAGCCCGTTACCCGCCTGCGCCTCGCCTTTTCCCGCTTCCTGCCGGCCCACACAACTGCGCCAGTCATGGGCGATGACCACCAACCGGTTCGCTCCGTCTTGCAGGGCCTCGGTGATATCCGCGTGTGCGACCATTGTCGCTGGTCCCAAAGCGGTGACTGCCTGACCGTTGACATACACCTTGGCGGCAAAGGACAGCCCCACAAAACGCAGCACGATCCGTTCGTCCTGGCGCTTGGGCTTTGTATGCAGCGGCAAGCGCCTGGAAAAGGCAGTGTACCGCCCCTCGGATCGAAGCGAAGCGCTCGGCACCCGCACCAACTGGCCCGCTCCTGGATCGACAGCAGCGATTTCCCCAGACGCTACCTCCTGCACGCGCCACATCCCGCCCAGAGAAATGGTCTGTGGATTCGGCGCTCGCACCGCCTCATAGAGCCCTCCCCCGGCAACAACGAGGGCAAAGAAAAACATCGCCAGCAGGATATCTTGGAAAAAACGCATGCTTTTGGATTTCCTTATTCCATTAAAAAAGAAGGCAAAGACATTGGATGCCTGAGCCTTCTTCAAAAAAACAAGATTTTGACCACGGAATGCACGGATTTACACGGAATAAAGACTAGAAAGCAAATGTAAAAACAAAACAAAAAATTATAAAATCTTTTCCCAAGCTCACATCTCTTTACTTCCGTGTCCTTCCGTGCATTCCGTGGTCAAATACCCTTCTCTTCACTCAACATCCACCAATGCGATAGAACAGTAAAACAGTTGCTTCCCCGTCTACAAGACAAATCGCTTATACTCCAGACGAGGGTAATGCCCAAAATTCACGAGCAATCCAACCTCATCACCGGTTCCGTGAAGATAGTTCAATATCTGGGCGAGGTGCTCATCCTCAAGCCCTTTGATGGCTTTAATTTCTACAATAATTGACCCAAAGCAAATAAAATCAGGCTGGTATCGCCTCTTGAGTTCTTGGTCACGGTAGCTCAGCACTAATTCCGGCTGTTCAATAAAGGGAATTTCCTTGTGATCAAACTCGAGAGCCAAACACTCTTGGTACACTGCTTCAAGAAATCCAGGTCCCATCCGCTTATAGACTTCGAAGCAGGCCCCAATGATCGCATATGTCTGGCTTTCATATTTCATCTCAAATCCTTGGCAAAATCCACACTTACCACGGAACTCACGGATTTACACGGAAAAAGACAAAAACCAGATATGGCATAAGCCAAAATATGACAACCCATCGCCCCCTTACCATCGCATCTCTCTTCACTTCCGTGCCCTTCTGTGCCATTCCGTGGGCAAAAACTCTTTTCTTCACTACCACGGAACACACGGATCTACACGGAACAAAGAAAAAATATCTGTTATAGAGACATGAAAAACCGAAATCTCTTTCTAAATCAGATCCTTGCTTTCCTTCCGTGTCATTCTGTGCCATTCCGTGGTCAAAAACTCTTTTCTTCACTACCACGGAGCACACGGATCTACACGGAATAAAGAAAAATATCTGTTATAGAGACACCAAAACCCAAATCTCTTTCTAAATCAGATCCTTGCTTTCCTTCCGTGTCATTCTGTGACATTCCGTGGTCAAAAACTCTTCACTCTTCAGCCTTATTCTGCTGTTAACGAGCCAAACTCAATACGCTTTCTTATTCACAAATCCCTTCAAAATCGTCATCCCCACAATTTTTAAATCCAACCCCAGACTCCAGTTCCGGATATACCACAAATCGTACTGCGTCCGCTTCATGAGATCGCGGTGATTTTCAATCTCGCCACGCCAGCCATGGACCTGGGCCCAGCCGGTGATCCCAGGCTTGACCTTGTGCCGGGCCATATAGCCGAAAACCTCATCCCGGAACTGTTCGTTATGTGCCACAGCATGGGGACGGGGGCCGACGATGGACATCTGCCCCTGCAGCACATTCAAAAACTGCGGCAATTCATCCAGCGAGGTCCGGCGCAAAAACCCGCCAAACACCGTCACCCGCTTATCGCACTTTGTGGCCTGCTTGATGGCCTTGCCGTCCTCGCACACGGTCATGGTCCGGAATTTCCAGACCTCGATCTGCCGTCCGTCCAGGCCGTAGCGACGTTGACGAAACAAGACCGGTCCCCGCGAGGTCGCCTTGACTCCAAACGCGATGGCCAGCATAGGCAGAGAAATAAGCATGGTAATAACCGTCGCCAGCGCCAGATCCTGGGCCCGTTTGGCAAAGCCGCCCAAGCCCCAAAACGGCGAATCGTAAAGCCGGACAATGGGCATACCAGCCATATCCGCAAGCTGGCCTTTTAAGAGACTGAAAACCAGGGTGTCGGGGACAACAAAGACCGAGACCGTGGTGTTCGCCAATCGGCCAACAAATTCCCGCATATTGTGGAAGCCTTCAGGGCCAAAGGCAATATAGACCTGATCCACCTCGCCGCGCTCAGCCAGTTCGATCAGCTCGTCCAACGTGCCCTGCACCGCATAGTCGCGGTTCTGAATCGGGCGCTCGCCCACCGGATGGTAATCGGAATAAAACCCGATCAGCTCATACCCAAGCCATGGGTGCTGATGGATCTGTCGAGCCACGGTCTTCCCGGTCCGACCAGCCCCGGCAATGGCCACTTTACGCACGTTATAGCCCTTCGACCGGTAACGGCGAAAAACCAGCCGCAATCCCGCCCGAACAGCCCCCAGGCTGATCCCGCAGATCACCGCCCAATACCCGAAAGCAAGTCGAGAATAGTCTTCCGAGACTTTGATAACAAAAGCCAGCAGAAGCAGTACCACCAAGGTCTGAACCCAGGTCACCAGGACATTCTGGACTTCCTCCCAGATGGGGGAGCCCCGCCACGGCCTGTAGGTCCGATTGAGCTCAGCGCAGAGCTGGAAAATAAAGACCGCCAGCAAGATAGGCACACTGTAGTCTCGCGGCCAGCCCATATCGCCGTAGCGCAACCAGACCCCGGCCATAAGAGAGATACCGATGACAAGGCTGTCGAGGACCTTGTACAGAAAGACCAGCGTGCGTCTGTTACGCTGTAAAAAACCACTATGCTGATACGGCATGGCCGGCTCCGGGCAAAAACGTTCTGTCACACACGATAAATCCCGTGCGCAGTACATGAAAAAGCCCATTGGCAACCCGGCTGACCCAATGGGCCCCGTGGCTTTCCGGCCCTGCCTCGCGGCAGGTGTGGCGTGAGCAATGGTGAAGCATTTCGGACTGACAGTTCTGCACGTACGCAAACAAGCTGAAAATTCATAAATTTCAGTCAAATTCACGTACGGCACATTGCGTCCATTGTAGGCTGAGTTCGTAACAGAAACCGTTACGATTGTCGATATATAAGGGAGGTGGCTTTTCAGCCAAAATGAAATGGAGTCTATCAATTGCAGGCCCGAAAATTCCTGGCCCCGCGCCTCAGTCTCTACGCCTGTTAGTCCCTTTTGTTTTTTCGTCCCTCTTGTGCTCTTCGTCTCTCCGTCTCTCCGTCCCTTCGTCCCTCCTGGCTCCAAAAAACTCTTTTACCAGCAGCCACGCATACACGGAATTCGTCACCAAATACCGTTTCCACATCCGGCGGGGCTCCTGGCACAAACGGTAAAACCATTCCAGCCCGATGCGCTGCATCCATTTTGGTGCGCGCCTGGTCCGGCCGGCGATGACGTCGAACGTCCCCCCGACCCCCATCACGAATCGCACCCCGAGCTGTTCCTTCCAGGCATGGATAAAATTCTCTTTTTTGGGCGAGGAAATGGCCACAAAGAGCAGCTTGGCCCCGGACTCCCGTATCGCCTGGACCACAGCCGCCTCATCGTCCCAGAAATACCCGTGGTGCCAGCCCGCCAGCTGCAACCCGGGAAACCGCTCCTGCATCCGGCGGGCCACTGTGTCCACCACCGCTTCTCTGGCACCGAGAAAATACACCGGAAATCCCTCCCGGGCAGCCATCGCCAAAAGTTCCAGAAACAGATCCACTCCGGCAACGCGCTCCGGCACCTCGAGCCCGCACAACCGCGCGCCCCAAACAACGCCCATGCCGTCGATATTGATCAAATCAGCAGAATTGATAGCGTTCCTAAGTTGTTCGTTTTTTGTGGAATTAACTATTGTCGCAACATTAACATCAGCACAATGTACAAATCCGTCTCTCTGAATTATTGCACAAGAAGTCGCCACAACCTCATCCATAGAATACAAATCAATAAAATTAGATACGAATTTACATCTCATGATTTATTAATATATCGTGTTTCTAAAAATTGAAGACACTTTTTACCAATTTCAGTTGAAGCACAACCGTTACCATAGGGATTTTCTGTAAAAGACATTTGATCATAAAAATGTCTTTCTTCAAAAAGGCGAACAGCGTTATTGATAATTACGTTTTTATCAGTTCCAACAAGCATAGCACAGCCACTTTCAACAGCTTCAGGCCTTTCAGTATTGTCTCTCATAACCAAAACAGGCTTATTCAGGCTAGGAGCTTCTTCTTGAACACCACCAGAGTCAGTCATTATAAAATATGACATATTCATTAACTCAACAAATTGAGAATAATCTAAAGGGTTAATTAGATGTATATTCGATCTTTTAGAAGAGCTTTCAAAGCTAGAGTTTAAACTAAAATATTCATTTACTGAGGCCAAAACTTCTGGATTAAGATGAACAGGGTAAACAAAGTGAGTCATCGGATACTCTGATGCCAAATAATTTAACGCTTCACATATACTCATTAATCCTGCACCAAAATTTTCTCTACGATGTCCTGTAACTAATACAATCTGAACTTTGTTTAGCTCTTGATAAAAAATACGTGGTTGCAAAAAATCTGGCAATCCATCTATTTCAGGTAAAGCTTTTTTATTTTGCTCTAATGCAATAAAAAGTGCGTCAATAACTGTATTGCCGGTAACAAATATATTTTTTGAGGAAATACCTTCATCTATAAGATTTTTTTTAGCTACATCAGTAGGCGCAAAATGCAAATCTGACAAGTGTGAAGTAACAACCCTGTTCATTTCTTCTGGAAACGGAGAATATTTATCACCAGTCCTAAGCCCCGCTTCCACATGTGCAATTGGCTTCTTATTGTACATAGAAGAAATTGAGGCGCTTAACACAGTGCTTGTATCACCTTGCAGAATAATCAAATCGGGATTGAATGAATATATATATGCGCTGATGGATTCAATTGCCTTAGCCGTATACTCAGACAAGCCCGAACTATTTCTTTCAATTTTCAACTCTACATTAGCAGCTATACTGAAATAATCGAGAAAACCATATACCATATCTTTATGCTGACCAGTCACACAAACGCTAACATCAATTAAAGGCATCTTTAAAAGTTCTAAAACAACAGGTGAAAGCTTGATAACCTCAGGCCGTGTTCCAATTATCACCGAAACCTTATAGCGGGTCATAGCAACCTTTATCCTTAATTATTAGCATGGATATTGCAATAAATTTGTTGAATCCGCATGGCTATACTTTCAGAATCAATTCTTTTTTCATAGATTTTCTGGCGACCGTTTGATGAAACTAAGTTTGACTCAAAAATTTTGCAAATATATTTAAAAT
>Ga0182238_1000425_pt1 | contig 12867 bp, 9 predicted proteins | sample hydfrates6_PW_90_FD_132439 | JGI IMG/M metagenome (GOLD analysis project Ga0182238, IMG submission 132439) | Subsurface microbial communities from deep shales in Texas, USA - hydraulic fracturing test 6_PW_90 | ecosystem: Environmental > Aquatic > Deep subsurface > Shale gas/oil reservoir >... | reverse complement strand
GGCACCTCGATGTCGGCTCATCACATCCTGGGGCTGGAGCAGGTCCCAAGGGTACGGCTGTTCGCCGTTTAAAGTGGTACGCGAGCTGGGTTTAAAACGTCGTGAGACAGTTTGGTCCCTATCTGCTGTGGGCGCAGGAGACTTGAGAGGGCCTGTCCCTAGTACGAGAGGACCGGGATGGACGATCCTCTGGTGGTCCTGTTGTCACGCCAGTGGCATAGCAGGGTAGCTATGATCGGAAGGGATAACCGCTGAAGGCATCTAAGCGGGAAGCCTGCCTCAAGATGAGGTCTCCCCCCGGCACTCACTTCGGTGAGTGTCGGATGAAGGACCCTGGAAGACTACCAGGTAGATAGGCCGGATGTGTAAGCATAGCAATATGTTCAGCTAACCGGTACTAATAGTCCGTTAGTCTTAATCTTAAAAAATCCTTACCCCCTGTTTAGCTTATAAATTTTAGTCCTGGTGACCATGGCGGAGGGGTCACACCCGATACCATTCCGAACTCGGAAGTTAAGCCCTCCAGCGCCAATGATACTTCTCTTTTAAGAGCGGGAAAGTAGGTCGTCGCCAGGACTTTTTTTATTTATATACCCCAAGTTGCTTGCCCTATGCATTTACCCCATTTTTATCAAGGATAGTGCGATTTGGATGAAAAAACGGATACAGGCTACGGCCTAAGCACATTCATTCACGCTTTTCAGCAGACCCTTCCGGTTATCCTCGGCTATCTTCCGGTAGGCTTTGCCTACGGGGTCCTGGCCCAGAAAAGCGGCCTGTCCGATTTCAACACCATATTCATGTCCGTTATTGTCTTTGCCGGTTCCGCCCAACTGGTCGCAGTTGGACTTTTTGCCTCCGGTGTGGGCCCGGCCACGGTTATTTTGACCACATTTATCGTCAATTTGCGTCATCTTCTTATGTCCGCCGCTCTGGCCCCTCATCTCAAAAAATGGACTCGGCTGCAAAAATTCTGGTTCGCCTTTGAACTAACGGATGAGACCTTTGCCCTGCATATGCGCAGCTTTTCCAAGGGAGAGGCGCACAAGCCGGAGGTGTTCACGGTAAATGCCATCGCCCAGAGCGCATGGATTACCGGATCCATTCTCGGTCTTGTGGCCGGATCCATGGTCACCGATGTTAAGCCTGTCGGCCTGGATTTCGCTTTGCCGGCCATGTTCGCGGTTTTATTGGTCTGGCAGCTGGACTCACTGATTAAATATTTGACCGCTCTACTGGCGGCTCTTGCTTCGGTTGTCTTTATTCTGGCCGGAGCCGGGCAGATGAGTGTGCTTTTGGCCACGGTTGTGGCCGCCAGTCTTGGTCTGGGAGTCATGCAATGGATCAGAAGGTAGTACTCTGGACCATAGTGGGGATGATGGTGGTTACTTATATTCCCCGGCTATTGCCCATCGCCTCTCTTTCTTCCCGATCCCTTGCCCCGTGGCTTGTGCGCTGGCTGGAGCTGGTTCCGGCCGCGGTTTTGGCCGCTTTGCTTGCCCCGGCTATTTTGGTTGAAGACGGAAAAATGAATGTGAGCGCGGAAAACCCATTTATATGGGCTTCGATTCTTACTCTGATTCTGGCCCGGATTACCGGCAGTTTTGTCGGGTCCATCCTGGCCGGGATGGGTGTGGTAGCCTTTTTGCGCTATTTTATACTTTAATAAAAAAGCCCATCCCCGACAGTATCAAGGATGGGCTTAACAGGCTGCCCTAAATCTCCCAATTGCTGCGTCGCTACAAAAAGTTCAAACTCTAACGTATGTCTAAATACGCTGCGACCTTGAACTTTTTTTGCTCTTTATCCGGCACCCACTTGAGTTGACTAGTAATAAATCATACCGAGATATATTCTACTCAAGTGGGTGCCGGACTGACGCTTAAAATTTTTGAACAGCCTGTTTAATAAGGACTTTTTCAACACGATGTTAAGTTTGGACAAGCCCCGGCGATCAGCATGCCGGGGCTTTTTTTTATTCAAACAGTTCCGGAGGCCTGGTGGTATCCCCGTTGGCATTGGGGAAGTTCTCGTATTTATGCGCCTTTTGACCGGTCTTTAACAGGTGCTTGGCCTCGGCCATGAATTCGTTGAAGCGGTGTTTGCATTCATAGAAACCGTGCCACCAGGAGTAGTCCGGGGCCATCATGGCCGTGCCCATCCTGGCCCGCCTGCCTTCATGGTGCCACAATTCATAGTATTCCACTTCCAGTTTCTCATCAAAGAATTTGGAGTCGTCCAAAAGTCCTTTGGCGTAGAGTTTGTCCAGCATTTCCTTGGCCGGTTTGAAATACACTTCATTGTATTCTTCCACGCTTTTGTCCAGTTTGGCGTAATGGTCATCCACCCAGTTTTCCCCGTGGCATTGCAGGCAGACGGTTTTCATGTCCTTGCGCTCTTCCTTCCAGTTCGTGTCCGCGGGCATGGGTTTAAATTCCGAGGGGCGAACGGTCAGCGGGGCCTGCAGTTCCCAGGAGAGGCGCTTGGTAACGTCATGCGTGGTCTGCAGATCGGATACTCCGGACATATGGCAGGATGCGCAGGTCGGGGCCCTGTAGTCCACTCCCGGTGTCCAGGTGCCGGGCGCGCTGTCCCAGTTATAATCGTCCCCGGACATGTCGTAGATGGCTCCGTGCTTGGATTCGGTGTATATCTCGATCTGCGGATGGTCCGGACCCAGATGGCATTGCCCGCAGGCTTCCGGTTTCCGGGCTTCCTCCACCGAGAATTCATGTCTGGTGTGGCAGGAGGTACAGCTGCCCTTGCTGCCGTCCAGGTTCAAGCGTCCCACCCCGGTATTGGGCCAGGTCTGAGAATCGAGATTGCCGTCCTTATCCTTTTTGAGGATGGTTCCGTGGCAATAGTAGCACCCGGAGGTCCTTTCCCAGTCCGAGTTCATCCCGTCGTTCAGCCAGGGGTCGATTTTCCAGATAATCTCCAGGGTGTTGGCGTGCTTGCTCTTGGAGTATTGTTTGGCCTCATCCGGATGGCAGCGGGAACAGTCCTTGGGAGTTACCACCGCGGAGATCGGGGCCCGGTATTCCTGAGTCCCCCATTTGTTGTCCGATCTTTTGTACTGCTCGAAATGTTTTTTGGCTACGTCCTTGTCGTGCTCCTCCGCCTGGTGACAGTCCAGGCAGCTGATATTGGAGGAAGCATGGCCGCTGTTGGCCCAGTCTACGAAAAGGGCCGGGGTTTCCTCTTTATGGCATTGGATACAGGCCCGGGCCTGCTTGGACATGCCCCGGGTGATCCGAAATTCCTTTTCCTTGTCCATATCCGGCTGGCGCTCTGCCTGAGCCTGGGGAGCAAGGAGCAACAGGGCCGTTGCGAAAACAGCCGTCAAATTCATTTTAAGGCGCATGGTTTACCTCCTTTTCGGGGCGATTATCCGTTTTGTATTAGAGACCGGACGATTGCGGGTCCCGGACACTTTGTTCGTAAGAGTAAGTTTCCTTGGGGAAATGCACCAGGTGATTGTGACAGTCCACGCACTTTTTCTTGGAACCGTCCCCGGGGTAGAGCACCTTGCGGTGCGCGAGCATGGCTCCCCGCTTATAGGGCATTTCCAGAAGGTTTCTGTGGCATTTGCGGCATTGTTCGTTTTTGAAACTCTCGTATGCCGCTTGTCTGTTTTTGGCGTGGTCGTATTCGGACGTATCCATGGTAAAATGCTTGATGACGTCCTTTAATCCGTGCGCGGTTTTGGTGTAGAAAAATTCAAAGGTGTTGTGCGGAGCGGGCAGATGGCAGTCCATGCAGTCGGCCACAAACCCCTTGGGGTTGTTGGCGTGCGAGGATGTCTTCCAGGTGTCGTAAGCGTATTCGATTTCATGGCAGGAGGAGCAGAACTGCGGAGAAGAGGTGCGGACCATGGTGTAATAGGTCATGCTGAACAAAGGAAAGGCCAGTACCAGTCCGAGCGCTATTAACAGGATCGGTTTTAAATACCCGCGCATAAAATTTCTCCTCCTCGAGTCTGATTATTAATATAAACTGAAAATGTGTATAAGATCAAGAAGGCAAAATAAAAAAATATGAAATATTTTTAGAAAATTTTAGGGGGAACCATTTACGGATCTGTCCAGACAAATATTTGATCCGAATCAAATACTTGTTTGGCAAATTCCGAATAGTGTGGCAATTAGTTATTTCCTTCCCGGTTTAAGACAAGGAGAGTTGCATGCGCCGCCTTAAGATATTCCTTTTGTTGTTACTTTTCGTTTTTTTTATAGTCGCCGGAATCAAGGTGGTTCAGATGCGCAAGCATGAGCTTGATTCAGCCAAGGCTCCGGAAAAGCCGGTTATGGCCGTTTTTACCGCCCGGGCTGAGAAGGGCGAGTTCTCGGTTGTCCGCTCCTACCGGGGAGAAGTCCGTCCGGAAAGAACCACTCACTTGACCCCGCGCATTCAGGGCAGGATAGAAAAAATAAACGGGCGGGCCGGGGAGGGCTTCAACTCGGGAAGAATCCTTGTCCGGCTGGACTCCAAGGAAATCCGGGAAAAATTGCAGGCCTTAAAAGCGGAAAAAGAAAAAATAAAGCACCGCGTATGGTTTCTGCAAAGGACCAACGAGCGGCAGAAGGAACTGGTGGGCGGGGCAGTGTCCCGGGAGCAATACGAACGCACCGTTTCCGATTTGAGCCAGGCCCGGGCCGATCTGACCCGGATCGAGCACGAGCTGGAGGAGGTCCGGACCAGGATCGGGTACTCCAGCCTTAAAGCCGGTTTCAGGGGGCGCATTCAAACCCGTCTGCAGGAGCCCGGGGACATGGCCCAGCCCGGCAAGGGGATCTTGCTTCTCGAGGATCAGTCCGCCGGATACAATGTACGCATTGGCGTACCTTCGGAAGTCCAGGCGGGCCTTAAGCCGGGGCGAAAAATAACCCTGCGCAGCGGGGAAGACAGTTTGCAGGCGGAAATAACCCGCATTTATCCGGCCGCGGTTTCTCCGTCCCCGCTTATCCGGATAGAGGCGCATCTGAAAAAGCCCCCTTTCGGCCTGCCCAGCGGGGCCAGCGTGGAGGCCCGGCTGCACCAGGAAAAGATGCAGGGAGTGACGGTTCCGGCCCGGGCGGTTCTGGAGCAAGAAGAGGGAGCCTTTGTCTTTCGCGTGGACGAGGACAGCCGTATCCGGGCAGTGCCGGTCACGATCCGGGGGCGAAACCGGGACCGGGTGTTGGTTCGGGGGGAGATCCGGGAGAATGATCAGGTGGTGGTCGGGCCCCGTTCCCTGCTTGTGCGTCTTTCTCCGGGGATTCTGGTCCGCAAGGCTGCAAAGGGTGATTCATGAGCCTGGTGGACAAGACTTTCAAGTATCCGCACCTGATTCTGACCGTCGTCTTATTGGGAGTTGCCCTGGGGGCTTTCAGTTTTAAGCGCCTGCCCCAGAACCTGTTCCCGGACGCCAATTATCCGGCGGTGGCCGTTTTGTTGGTCTGGCCCGGGGCCTCGGCCGAGGATGTCCAGTCCAGGATTTCCAGGTATGTGGACGCGGAGCTTGTCTCCCTGGATCAGACCCGGGACGTGCGTGCGGTGAGCAGGGATGAAGTGGCCGCGGTTACCGCGGAATTCGAGTATTCCAAGGGCATGGACTCGGCTGTGGTTGACGTCCGGGCCGCTCTGGACCGGATCCGTTCCAGCCTGCCCGGTGATCTTTTGCCCGCGCGCATCTTCCGGGTCACGGACGCCACCACTCCGGTGGCCACTCTCGCCGTGCGCCCCTCTTCGGATTCCGTGCAGGACTTAAGCAGTGTGCGGCGGATATGCGACAACGACCTGCGCGACGCACTGCTCCGCATCCCGGAAGTGGCTCAGGTGGAAGTATTCGGAGGTGGCAGTCCGGAAGTGCGCCTGGACCTGGACCGGGTTAAGATGCAGGAATTCGGCTTGAGCCTGGGAGGGGTCCTAACCGCTGTTTCCGCTCAGAACAAAAATATACCCGGAGGCCGGGTCGTCCGCTCCAAGGAACAGTTCTTGATCGGGATCAAGGGCAAAAAAGAGCAGGCCCATGCCCTGGGAGACATTGTCCTGGCCGGAGACAAGGCCGGAGAGGTCCACCTTCGGGATGTGGCCGAAATCAGCTTTGCGCGCAAGGATAGATTTTCCTTTTTTCACGGCAATGGCAGTCCCGCTGTGGGAGTGAACATCCTCAGGCCGTCCACCGGTCACGACAGCAGCACTTTGACTTCGCTGCAAAAAGCTCTGCCCGATCTGGAGAAAGAGTTCGCCAATCTTAAAATAGGCATAGCCGACACCAGCAAGGATCTCATAGAGACTTCCATCGCGAATATGCTTTCCGCGCTGCGCGACGCCGTGCTTTTGACCGTGGCCGTGATTTTCCTGCTTTTGGCCCGGACCCGGGCCACGGCCCTGACCGCGGTTTCCATCCCGTTCACTTTCCTGCTTACCTTCGCCGGGATGCGTTTCTTGGGCCTGGAGCTGAACATCGTGACCATGACCGGGATAATCCTGGCGGTCGGCCTTCTTGTGGACGATTCCATCGTGGTCATCGAAAATATTGACCGCCACATGCGCCAACCCGGGGCCGACCCCAGACAGGCGGCCCGTTTGGGAACCAAGGAGATCTACCTGGCTGATTTTTCCGGGACCCTGACCACGATTGCCGTCCTTTTGCCCATAATGTTCGTGGGCGGATATCCGCAAAAGATCCTGCGCCCCCTGTCTTTGACTTTGTCCCTGGCCCTTATATTCTCCTATCTGGTATCCATCACCGTGATTCCCTTGCTTGCTCCCTATCTTCTCGGCTCCTCCCGCCTGGAGGACAAAATAAGCAGTATCCTGGACCGGATTTCCGCGGCGCTTTTATCTCCGCTGCAGAATATTTTTGTTTTTCTCTATTCCCGGGGGTCCGCTCTGCGCTGGATTTTCATTCCCGCCGGGTTGGTTCTTCTTGTTGTCAGCATGCGCCAGATGCCTTTGGCCGGGAAGGATCTCATGCCGCCCATGGACACCGGAATTCTCATGGTTGAATTCCAGGCCGTATCCGATTCACCCGTGCAAAGGACGGAAAAACTGGCCGCGGCAATGGAGAAAAAGATATCCGAAATGCCGGGATTCGTGCGCATGGCCACGGTTGTCGGCTCCGAGGAGGGGGTGATCAGCTTCGGGGCGGAGAGGACCGACCGGGAGGGGAAAATAACCGCCCATTTTGTGGACCGTTTTCAGCGGGAGAAGTCCATCTGGGAAATAGAGGCGGAGCTGAGGCGGGACTTCCGGGATCTGCCCGGGCTGAGGCAGGTGAATATATTTGAATACGGCGCGACCCCGCTTTCGGCCATAAGCGCGCCCGTGGATGTGCGCATCAGCGGTCCCGACCCCGAGGTCCTGGACCGGCTGGCCAAGGAAGTGGAATCCCGCTTGTGGGAAGTCCCCGGTCTGACCGGAGTGGGGCGTTCCTGGTACCGCAATACCAAGGAAATGAAACTGAATTTAAACCATGAGCGCATGGCCGCGTACAAAATCACCCCGGACCAGGTGAACCGGGTTCTTAACGCGGCAACTCAGGGCATTCAGGTCTCCACGCTCCATGTGCCGGGGCAGAAATCCATTCCGGTTCGTATCCGCCTGGACGCGGACAGGGAACCAAGCCTGCAGAGCCTGCGGAGTTTTACGGTGCAATCTCCGGGTCATGGGCCGATCCCCCTGGAGGAAATCGCAACTTTTGAGGAGGCCACGGTCCAGGACCGATATATCCGCGAGAATCTGCAGCCCGCGGTGGATATCTACGGCTACCGGGACGAAGCCGCTATTTCGCATTTGCAGTCCCGGGCGGAAACGGCCCTTAAGGGCCTGCATCTGCCCCCGGGATACAGCATCAGTCAGGAAGGGGAGAGCAAATTCATGCAGGAGAGTTTTTCCCGGCTGGGCCAGGCCGTTATGCTGTCCCTGGTTCTGCTTTATTTTTCCCTGGTGCCCACTTTTCGTTCCTTTGTCCAGCCCGTGGTGATCATGGTTACCATTCCCCTGGCCTTTATCGGTGTGGTCTGGGGAATGCTTATCGCGGGCAAGCACTTTTGCATGCCCGCGTCCATGGGCATGGTCCTGCTTTCCGGGATCGTGGTCAACAACTCCATTTTGCTTCTGGATTTCGTCAACCAGACCCGCAGGCAGGGCATCCCGCGGCACGAGGCCATTGTTCGGGCCATTCGCACCCGGACCCGGCCGATAGTAATGACCGCCTTGAGCACCATGGCCGGGATGCTGCCCATCGCCCTGGAAATGGCCGTGGGCCTGGAGCGTCTCTCGCCCCTGGCGGTGGTGGCCATAAGCGGCCTTCTGGTGTCCACGGTGCTTACCCTGGTCTACGTGCCCCTTTTCTATACCGTATTCGAGGACATAAAGATCAGGCTGAGGGGAAATTGATGAACTGGAGCCGTACATGAGCCAGATAAACTTTGTCCGCTTTATATTCGCGGCCGGATTTTTGTTCTGGACTTTTGTTATAATCGCCGCATTTTTAATCTCCGGTCATTACATGTATAAAAATAAGCTGGAACTTGCCCGGTCCGTGGCCGGCATCGCCATACAAAAGGATGTCCAGTACCGACATCTTTTCGCCTCCCTGGACCGGGTGTACGTCCCCCGGCAGCCGGGAATAGAACCGAATCCGTTTTTGGACTCGGCACAAAAAAAGATCATTGCCAATGGCCGGGAATTGGTCCAGCTGAATCCGGCATATATGGTAAGGCTCTTGCACGAACGGGAAGGCAAAGACCGGGACGGAGTACGGGGAAGTTTGGTCAGCTTAGACCCCCTGAATCCGAAAAATTCTCCGGATAAGTGGCAAAAAAAGGCCCTGCGGGCATTTGATGCGGGCGAGGACAGCGCTTTTACCGTGCAAAAGGTCGGAGATACACGGTATCTTCGCCTGATAAAGGCCTTGCCTGTAAAAAAGGAGTGCCTGAATTGTCACGCCAGGCAGGGGTACAAGGTGGGAGACATCCGGGGCGGGATCAGTGTGACCATGCCCATGTCCCCGTATGACAAGGCCCTGCAAAAGGACAGACTGATACTTTTTTTGAGTCTGGGACTGGTGTGGATGACTGGCGCAACCGGGCTGGTGATTCTGGGGCATCAGCTCATTCGGCGGGTCCGGGAGCGGGATGTTTTTGCCGCCGATCTGCAATACTTGAGCTTTCACGACTCCCTGACCGGTCTTTACAACCGGTTTGCTTTTGATCATGAAATGGAGAGGCTGCAAAAGGGCCGCCACGAGTCCATAGCCGTTATCGTCTGCGACGTGGACGGCTTGAAAAAGGTCAATGATGAGCTGGGCCACGCCCGGGGAGACCGGCTGATAAAGGACGCGGCCGAGAACATTGCCGCCCCGTTGCGCAAGGGGGATATGCTGGCCAGGATCGGAGGGGACGAATTCGCTATTTTGCTCCCGGAGATAGGCGAGGAGCAATGCCGGGATCTGGTTGCCCGCATTCGGGCCGCGATTGAGCGATTTAACAGTGAAGATCCGGATGTGCATTTGTCCATCTCCCTTGGCTACTATGTGTGGGTTCAAGGAGAGGAAAAGGACTTAAACGCGGTGTTTAAAGAAGCGGACGACCGCATGTTCCGGGACAAGGCGGCCAAAAGGTCGAGCCGTATTTGAGACGGCTCTTTGAGTCTGGAATCCGGATATATTTTAAAACGGCCGTTTTATACGTCCAGAAAAGGAGGCAGTGATGGAGGCTCGAAGCATTACAAAACAGGTGTTGTGGATGGGGGCCGTGGACTGGGATCGGCGTCTTTTTGACGCCTTGATTCCTCTTCCGGACGGAACAAGCTACAACGCCTATCTTGTCATGGGCAGCGAAAAGACCGCCCTTGTGGATACAGTGGATCCGGATATGTCCGATGTACTTTTGGAACAACTGGAAGATGTTTCCGGCATTGACTATATCGTATCCCAGCACGCGGAGCAGGACCATTCCGGGACCCTGCCCCTGGTCCTGGAGAAATTTCCCCAGGCCCAAATCGTGTGTACGGCCAAGGCCAAGGGGATGCTCATGGATCTTTTAAATCTGCCTGAGAACAGTTTCTTGGCTGTGGAAGATGGGCAGGAGGTTTCCCTGGGAGACAAAACCCTGCGCTTTGTACACACGCCCTGGGTGCACTGGCCGGAGACCATGGTCACCTATATCCCGGAGGACAAAATACTTTTTTCCTGCGATTTCTTTGGTTCTCATATCGCGAGCAGCGATCTGTTTGTTAATGACAAGGGCCGGGTTTACGAGGCGGCCAAGCGCTATTTCGCAGAGATCATGATGCCCTTCCGTTCCAAAATAGCCAAGAATTTGGATAAGCTGAAGGATTTGGAGATATCCATGATCGCCCCCAGCCACGGTCCTATCTATCCAGACCCATCCTTTATTCTGGACGCCTATCATGGTTGGGTGCACGGGACACCGGCCAATACCGTGGTTCTGCCTTACGTGTCCATGCACGGCAGTACCAGGATAATGGTCGATCATCTTACGACTGCTCTTGTGCAGCGCGGGGTGGGAGTGGAGCGGTTCAATCTGGAAGTCACCGACATCGGCAAATTGGCCATAAGTTTGGTGGACGCCGGGAGCATTGTCCTGGGCACCCCCACCATTCATGCCGGGCCTCATCCTTATGCGGCCTATTGCGCCCTGCTGGCCGGGACCTTGCGTCCCAAAATCCAATTTTTATCCGTTATAGGTTCATACGGGTGGGGAGGGAAGACAATGGATACTTTGGCCGGAATGCTTGCCGGGATTAAGGCGGAGCTCCTGGACCCCGTATTTTGCAAAGGGGCGCCCCGGGAAAAGGATCTGCAAAGTCTGGACGATCTGGCCGCTTCCATTGCCGCCAAACATAAGGAGCAGGGCTTTGAATAAATGCTGTTTCCAAATAATGAAACGGTCGAAGAGGGGGGAGGCGCACTATGCAAGCGACAGAAGAACTTAAAAAGGAACATGAGGGGATTGAACTCATGCTTCGGATTTTGCAGGCCGTGGCCGATAAACTTGAAAGAGGAGAGCCAGCTGATACTGAGCATCTGGAGAGCATTTTAGAATTTCTGTCCGTATTCGTGGACAAGTGTCATCACGGCAAGGAAGAGGAATTTTTGTTCCCGGCGTTGCAAGGCGTGGGAGTGCTCCGGGAAAACGGTCCGATTGGGGTCATGCTGGATGAACACGAGCAGGGCCGAAAGCTTGTCAAAAAGTTCAAAGAGAGCGCAGCCCACTACAAATACGGGGACACGGCAATTGCCACCAGTATCCGGCAGATCATCGGCGATTATGTATCCCTGCTTACCCGGCATATCACCAAGGAGAATACGGTTCTTTTCCCCCTAGCCGAGGCCAAATTGGGTTCAAACAAAGACAGCGAGCTCTTTGGGGCGTTTGAGCAGCTTGAGCGGGACCGTATCGGAGTTGGGAAACACGATGAATTCCACGCCCTTTTGCATCAGCTGCAGAAGACTTATCTGACGTGAGCGGGGAAAAGATAGTGTCCTTTCTGCATCTGCTTCTGTGCTTGGGAAGCGGGACAATCGGTGCCTTAGCCGCCAAGTACGAAAAACAGGTGCTTATTTGATATGGGTCAAAGAAACAACCAAGGACATACCCTAGGTTGTTTTTAAACGCGGATGAATTTTTTATTTCTGAACATAAAACCAAACGGGAGGGATGATCATGTTTTGTTTTCAATGCCAGGAAACCGCCAAGAACCAGGGCTGCACGGTCAAGGGCATGTGCGGCAAGCCGGAGGAGACTGCCGATCTGCAGGATCTGCTTATTTATGTGTGCAAGGGGATCTCGGCTTACGGGGATAAGCTACGGGAAAAGGGAGTCGTGGACCGGGACGCGGGCAACTTCGTGTGCAAGGCCCTTTTCACCACCATTACCAATGTGGCCTGGGACGACGATGTGATTATTGAACGCATCAAACAGGGCCTCCAGGTCCGGGACAAGGTAAGGGGAAAATTGAACGGGGATATGCCTGATCCGCTTCCGGAATGCGCATCCTGGTCCTCCGAGGACAAGGAGGAGATCAAGGCCAAGGCCTTGTCCGACAAAATGCGCATTACCGCGGTGGAAAATGAAGATGTACGCTCCCTGCGGGAGCTTTTGACCATCGGCTGCAAGGGCGTTGCCGCCTACGCCGACCACGCAGCGATCCTGGGCAAGGAAAAGGACGATGTTTACGGATTTGTAATGGAGGCCCTGGCCTCGACCACCCAGGACCTTTCCGTGCAGGAAATGGTCAATATGGTCATGCGGGCCGGGGACAGCGCGGTAAATACCATGGCCCTTCTGGACGAGGCCAATACCTCCGCTTATGGTCATCCGGAAATATCCGAGGTCAATATCGGGGTGCGCAACAATCCCGGAATATTGATCAGCGGGCACGACTTGAAGGACATGGAAGAGCTTTTGAAGCAGACCGAAGGCACAGGTGTGGATGTATACACCCACGGGGAGATGCTTCCGGCCAACTATTATCCGGCCTTCAAGAAGTACAAGCATTTCGCGGGCAATTACGGCGGCTCCTGGTGGCATCAAAACGATGAGTTCGAGTCCTTTAACGGGCCGATCATCCTGACCACCAATTGCCTGATTCCGGTGAAAAACAAAAATACCTATCTGGACAGGCTGTTTACCACGGGCGTGGTCAATTACGTCGGAGCCGGGCATATCGAGGACCGGCCTGAAGGCGGGGAAAAGGATTTCTCCGCGGTGGTGGAAATGGCCAAGAAGTGTCCGGCCCCGCAGGAAATCGAATCCGGGAAGATCGTGGGTGGTTTCGCCCATAATCAGGTCCTGGCCCTGGCCGACAAGGTGGTCGAGGCGGTAAAATCCGGGGCCATCAAGCGCTTTGTGG
>Ga0182238_1000424_pt1 | contig 12872 bp, 12 predicted proteins | sample hydfrates6_PW_90_FD_132439 | JGI IMG/M metagenome (GOLD analysis project Ga0182238, IMG submission 132439) | Subsurface microbial communities from deep shales in Texas, USA - hydraulic fracturing test 6_PW_90 | ecosystem: Environmental > Aquatic > Deep subsurface > Shale gas/oil reservoir >... | reverse complement strand
GATCATGGGGACCACATGGACCATGAGGAGCATAAAGATCATGGCAGTCATCATGCCCACATGCTGGCTGATTTTAAGAGACGTTTCATTGTCTCAATTATCCTGACGGTCCCGGTACTTATCCTGTCCCCGGCTATTCAGGGATTTCTGGGATTTGATCTTCCGCTTCCGGGTTCTGAATACATACTCTTCCTGCTCTCTGCTGTTGTCTATTTCTATGGAGGATATCCTTTCCTTACCGGTTTCATCGATGAGATGAGGAAAAAGACTCCCGGAATGATGACACTTATAGCCGTTGCCATAAGTGTTGCTTTTCTTTATAGTTCCGCAGTTGTTTTCGGGCTATCGGGTAAGATGTTCTTCTGGGAACTGGTTACGCTGATAGATATCATGCTTCTCGGACACTGGCTTGAAATGCGTTCTGTCATGGGAGCATCAAGGGCACTCGAGGAGCTGGTAAAGATCATGCCATCGGAGGCCCATCTCCTAAAGGGTGATGATGTAAAGGACGTCCGTGTTGACGAACTGGAAACCGGGGACAGGGTGCTGGTAAAACCCGGTGAGAAGGTACCTGTTGATGGTGATGTCTTAAAGGGAGAGACAAGTGTAAATGAGGCCATGCTGACCGGTGAATCCATGCCTGTTACAAAAAGCGAGGGAGACGAGGTTATCGGCGGTTCGGTCAATGAACAGGGTTCTATCGAGGTAGAGGTCAGAAAAACAGGAAAGGACACTTATCTTAATCAGGTTATAGACCTTGTCCGCAATGCACAGGAGAGCCGTTCAAAGACACAGGATCTGGCAAACAGGGCAGCTCTAATACTTACTGTAATTGCCCTGAGTGTGGGTGCGATTACGCTTGCTGCCTGGCTGTATTTCGGTAGTGAGTTTGTTTTTGCACTGGAGAGAGCTGTTACTGTAATGGTAATCACATGTCCTCATGCCCTCGGACTGGCCATTCCGCTTGTGGTTGCGGTATCTACGTCCCTGGCTGCCAACTCCGGTCTGCTTATCAGGGACCGGCAGGCATTTGAGAGAGCAAGGAACGTGCAGGCAATTGTGTTTGACAAAACCGGTACGCTTACCCAGGGCAAGTTCGGTGTGACAGATGTGGTTTCACTTGCTGCTATGGAGGAGGATGAGGTGCTGGCCCTCTCAGCATCACTTGAATCAAATTCAGCTCACCCTCTTGCAGTGGGAATTGTCAGCAGTGCAAAAGAGAAAGATCTCGATATTACAGGTCCAGATGAATTCAACTCCATGCCTGGAAAAGGAATAGAAGGTATCATAAATGGCAGGAAACTGAAAGTTGTCAGCCCGGGATATCTTAGGGAAAATGAGATCACTGTCACGGATGATGAGGTCGAAAAAATAGAAGAGAAGGGTAAAACCGTTGTGTTCCTGCTGGAAGACGATAAAACCGTGGGGGCTCTCGGACTTGCTGATATAGTCAGGAACGAGTCAAAGGAGGCTATTGCAAATCTCAAGTCCATGGATATTAAATGCATGATGCTCACAGGAGACAATGAGTTCGTAGCCCGACAGGTTTCAGAAGAGCTGGGTCTGGATGAGTATTTCGCCGGAGTGCTGCCACATCAGAAAGCTGAGACTATAAAAGATGTACAGAAGGACTATGTTGTGGCCATGGTGGGTGATGGTGTAAACGATGCACCTGCACTGGTTCAGGCAGATGTCGGGATTGCTATTGGTGCGGGTACCGATGTCGCAGTGGAAAGTGCGGATATCGTGCTGGTAAAGAACGACCCCAGGAACGTAACGGACATCATCATGCTTTCGGGGAACACCTATTCAAAGATGGTGCAGAACCTGATCTGGGCTACAGGCTATAATGCCTTTGCGATCCCGCTGGCTGCAGGTGTGCTGTTCAGTTACGGTATCCTGCTTTCACCAGCAGCCGGTGCGTTGCTGATGAGCCTGAGTACCGTGATCGTGGCAATAAACGCGAAGACCCTGAAAATGTAAATTTACCATACCGCCGCACATCTCTGCGGCGGTCAAAAATTATATTTAATATAAAGAGTAACAATCCATATGGGAGATCTTTTAAATCAGGTTCAGGGGAGATTAAGTTATGCTTCAGATGTTAGTACAGGGATGGTTGATCGGTAAGCTTATGAAACTGCCAATGTGGCTGCTTATTATAATTGGTGCAATTTTCATTTTCCGGAGGGTTATGTCCGGATCTGAGAGTACGGGAACAGGTAGTATAGAGCCTGTGGAACCTGTCAGCCAGCTTGAGTATTGAATCAGAGTGTCCGCAAAGAAGCAATGATACAAAAACCACGGTGATATGATTAAAATATCCCTTTTAATGGTTTTCCTTTTTTTCGTAATGCTTTCAGTGGCACTCTTATATGTTACCTTTGTTCCGGAATATGTAGCCGACCTGGAGGGTCCGGAAGGATATGACCTCTCTTATGAAGATGAAAAGCATAAGTATAGGTCCTTTAGTTCTAACGGAGAGGAGATCTATTATACAGGAATCAACGAGTCTGGTGACCTTATAGATACCAGTGGTGATGCACACTGGATCTATATGTACGGGGGAGGCTGTGTGAACTGCCATGGAACAGATGGCAGAGGCGGAGTACCGATAATGATGGGAAATATAATGTCACCTGACATCAGGTACAGTACGCTGAGTTCGGGCGAACACCATATGAATCATGTACCATACGATGAAGAAACCCTCAAAATAGCCATAACAGAAGGTATTGATTCGGAAGGCATTCCGCTTGATATGAATATGCCACGCTGGGAAATGACCGATAAGGACCTTGATAACCTGATAGGTTATCTTAAGGATCTCTGATTTTTTCGTTTTATCATTTATTCCTGTTTTTGAATCATCTAAGCAAAAGTTTAATATATTTTGACATCAGAATACAGATGCCGATCAACGGCGGTGAAATGTATGAACTTTGAAGTCAAAATGAGATATATGATAATAAACCTGAACCATTTCAGGCGATGTATGCTTAGCAGAGTACGCTATCATCTATCTTCAAAAGGCAAAAAACAGAATTCATCTGCTATCTTTTGCGTAGACCGGTCAGGAGTTCTCCATCCGGAGGACAGGAATTCCATGACAATTTCTCCTAAAAAAACCGTATTACAATAAACCTTAAAAGCAATATCAGAGTTCATCGAAATCGATGCTGATATTGCCTGCCTTCTTTGCCAGGTTCTTTGAGATCATTCCTGTCTCAAACCTGCATACATGCAGGATGCCTGAAGGCACGATACAACCTGGTGTACATTGTTCTTCTTTTGCCCTGTCCAGAATGTAGTTATCCTTTATGTCCATGGTTTCCATCATGGGGATTTCCATATGTGACATCTTTTGTATTTTGGGACAGGTTGTTTCAATATCCACGATTATGTTCTTACCATCCAGATCTCCTGTGATCTTATGTGTAAAACCACAGATAGCTGAGTTTACTTTGACAGTTGTTGGCATCTAATCCCTTTTTATTCTTCGTTGAATTCGATACTGACTCTCTCGGATTGTTTGGCCAGGGTTTTGGAAAGCATACCAAGCTCCATTCTGCATACATGCAGTACCCCGGCGGGAACTATGCATGTGGAGCAACAGGCATCCTTTGCCTGATCCATAACGTAGTTTTCCTTAATATTCAGTGTTTCCTTCTTTGGTATCTCCATATGTGCAAGAGTGGCAACTTTTTTACAGTCAGTATCTATGTCAGTAATTATCTTCTTTCCTTCTAGCTGGCCGGTTATCTTATGTTTAAAACCACATATGGCTGAATTGACTGTTACTTCTGATGTCATCTATGATCCTCTTAAAATGCTTTGATAATAATTCTAATATAGATTCATTTGAAGCGGGTAGTTTTAAGAGTTTGCGACTAAATCAGAAATAAGCTGTTTTTCAGCAGTACCGTTTCTATGTGGTAAAAAAATGACTGTGTATGATAACACAATCCAAACCGGGTATCAGTCCTGATCTTCGTCACCGCAGCAAGTGCAGGATACATTGCCTTTAAGGATTTCCTTCCAGTCTCCCAGTACATCATGGGTCCAGCAGTCATCGGCACCTGCAGCTTCTCTCATGGTCAGCGCAAGAATGTATGAGAGTTCCTTTACAGTTGCACCTGCTTCCAGTGCTCCCTTAAAATGTTTAAGGACACATGGCTTTGACCTGGCTTTGATGGAAAGTGCAAAACATAGGAACTGGTATGTTTTCTCGTCAATCGGTCTTTTCTCGGCGTATAAGCTATCGATCTCATCAAGTTTCTCTGTGAATTCAGGGAAAAATTCTTCAAGCATTCTCATGTTATCACTCCGGTGTGTTTTGCTTAACACTGTTAACATTTCACGATCGACTGATATCACAGTCGTGGATCTGATTCAAAATATATTGAAATGCTATATTCATATTCGTTGATACCTTTTATTTAAATGTATTGTTGGATATTCATGGTCAATATCTCTTATAAAAACAAAATACAATATAATCGACATTAAAAATGTTCAGTTTTCTATAAATAGTTCCATTTACATACTTTAATTGTTGGGGATAAGTGCTGCATATTTGCCAAGGTGTGATGGGAATGAAGAAACCGTTACTTGATGTAATATTTGCTTCCGATAAAAGAAAAAATGTTCTCATGCTTCTGAAAGAGGGGCCAAGGGAAACAGAAAACCTTCTGAGTTCTCTGGAAACAACCAGGCAATCATTACTCCCACAGATAAGGATTCTTGAAGACCATCATCTTATAACACATTATGAAGACAGTTATGAACTGACAACTCTGGGTGAGATGACGGTTTCAAAAATGCAACCTTTGATTGATACTCTTAAGGTTTTCGATAACAATATAGATTACTGGGGAAACCATTATTTTGATTTTATCCCTTCACACCTTTTAAAAAGAATTGATGAACTTGGAGAAAGCAAAATCATAGTTCCTCCGATACCGGAAATATTTGAATTCAATAAAGAGGTTCATGAGATATCTAAAAAGTCAAGCTTCTTTGTGAAGATATGTTCATCCATGCATCCGAAATTCTTTACACTCTTCACAGAGCTTGCTGAGCTGGGTGTTGAGATGACGTTTTTGATATCCGAGGATCTTCTTGATTATCTTAAGAGGGAAAAATATGAGGAATTCAGGTCTTTGCTGGAAAATGAAAAGACAACCTTTTATCTTTATCAGGAAAAAATGCAGTTCTTCTCTATTGTACTGAACGATCAATGTGTTTTGCTAAGGCTCTTACAAAAAGACGGTTCATTCAGTAATCTGCAGGCAATGTTTACCGGTGAGAGTGCGGTCAACTGGGGCAAAGAGCTCACAGAATACTTTAAGCAAAGCTCCGTACAGATTGTAGATATATGATATCTTTTTCCGATACCGTTCTGCTCAAGTAGATTACTTACAGCTCTCAGATCCTTTGTCTTTCCAGATACAGGAACTCAAGGAAGAACACAGCTGCAAATATGGAAGCAATCGATATCAGTATGTGAAGCTGGGTGGTGTACAGGTGATAGATCACTATCGGTATCGCTATGAGGCATCCTGCAAAAGCTGTTAATGGTGTCCAGGGGCTGGAATCTGTAACTTTGTATAGTTTCAGATTGGCATAATTAGCCGCAGCATCAGCGACAAGGAAAACAATGGATCCGAAACTTGTTATCTCCTCAAGTGTGCCGACAAAAGCAAATAAGGCACTCAGACTACCTATGATAAGCAGGGAATATACGGGAATGCCTCTTTTATCCCTGAATGAAAATGCCTTTGGAAGCTCTTTTTCCGTAGCTATCTTATGGGTCAGCCTGGAAGTTCCGAACAGTGTTGCATTGATCCCGGAAGATGTGCTCTGAAGGGCGGAAATAATGACGACTATAAATCCGGCGGTTCCAAGAAATGATCTTACAGCAACTGCCAGTGAAAACTCTTTGTCCTCTATTATCTGCTCAGGTGTCAGGTGCAGTGTGGACATAAAGGAAATTGTGATATATATCAAGATAGCAATGATTATAGCGGTATACATGCCACGTGGAAGGTTCTTGTTTACATCCTCTATTTCCTTGTAGTCGTATGTAAGCAACTGGAAACCCTCATAAGCCACGAATATTATCGCAAACGCAGTAACAGAACTCAGTATCCCTTTATTGAAAAAAGATGACAGGACTGCTATACTCTGGTCTGAGAAATAGATGCCAAGCCCTGCCAGTGAGAGCAGCAGAGCTATTTTGATATAAACGGAAATATCCTCATAGAGGCCTGTCTCCTTGACTCCTGAAATATTCAGGCCCACAAAAATGGCTATAATAATAACCGAGATTGCCTGTCTGAGAAATGAATCCGGGGGATATCCCAGTATACTGACCAGATAGGAACCAAATGCAAAAGCGTATAGGGCCATGACACCCACGTAACCTACCACAAGAAGCCAGCCGAAAACACCTGCTATATGCTTGTTACTTACAACATGTTCTATAAAGGAAAATGTTCCGCCCTCTTCTTTGAAATGGAGTGTAAGTTTTACGTAGGAATAGGCTGTGAGGAGAGTCAGAATGCCTGCCAGGAGAAATGAGAAAGTGACCGCATTACCGGCCTGCTGCATTGCCACACCCAGGACTGCATATATGCCACCGGAGACCATTCCTCCGACACCCATGGCAATGACCTCTTTCAGGCCCAGTTTTCCTGAAATTTCCATGAAGTTTATATTTTAAAAATCAACTGATATATTTTTTGGATTATCTCTTCAGGCAATTTGGAAAAATGATTCAGGAAGTGCTGGTTTTCCATCCCAGCTCTTCCATCCTGTCAACATATTCCTGGCCTGTTTCGAGAGTGAACCTGCATGTCACTGCATCCATCCGTGTACTCTCGAAGTTTGAGACTTCGATATCATATACCTCCCCGAAGTAAGCTATGACAAGCTCCTCTTCGGTAGGTTCTGTTATGAATTGGATATCCCCCTGTCCGTACCATTCCTCCCAGGGTGTTTCATTACAGGGCATACTGGTCTCCATTGCCACCATATCTGCAAGCATTCGCTGACTTCTTTCATCCCAGACACCATCGATCACTGCTGCTGTAACCTCTCCTCCCGCAACTGTTACGACTATGTTGTGAGGTGTGATGACCTGGGCCACCATTTCACCTGATCTGTTACCATAGCCTGCATGACTGCTGACAAAACTATAGTTGAGACGGTGCTGTTCAGGATAGGTTTCCAGTACCTCATGGTTCTCCAGGGTGAGATTGGAACCATCGTAGCTGTAGGTCGGTGCATTCATTATCCATTCCTCTGCAATCCCCTCCGCTTCTTCAGGAGATGTGGATACCGCATATTCCCTGAGATCACGCAGTTGCTGATCGATTTCCTTCAGGTTCTCGGGCATGTAGGCATCATAATAAGGGTCCACCTTTACAGTCTTGCTGAAATTGTCCTCTACAAGGGTTATTTCGACAACACCTACATCGGCTACAACAGGCTGTCCTTCCTGCGGGACATATGTCGCATTCAGTTCAAGAAAATCATTGCTTCTGAACGTTTCCAGTACTTCACTGCGCATGCTTTCGTTCAGAGGTTTTATGTACCTCTCAGTCAACTGGTAATCATAGTTGTAGATACTGAAATTCACGGCAGTTTCGTTGACAACCAGTTCCTGGATCGCCATCTCAGGCAGGGTAAATGCACCGTATGTAAGATGAACTATTACAGCGTCATCTGAGATCGATTCATTATCGTTACCATTATCCGTATTGATACAGCCTGCACCGAACACTATAATCATTAAAACAAAAATAGGTATAATTCTGTTCATATTCACTCCCGCATTTAGTTTCTACCTTTTCTTCTGAATTACTTTTATGTTAATGTTTTCGGCAGAAGTTGACCTGCCGGTAAAAAAGCAAAATAAGGCGTAGGCTTTATCCCCGCCTCAAAGGAATCTATTCTTTATATACACCGTCGCCTGTTACAAGATTACCCTCAGCAGAGACCCAGCCATCCTGGGGGCCTGTAAGGGTGGCATCCACGCTGTCACGATAATCGTTGGATGTCCATCCAAGTTCCCATCCTTCATTAAAACCTTCCACGCTTATGTGTATTTCGACATCAGCATTCGATGATGCTTCATACCTTGCAAAGATAAGTCCCTCGTAATCGTAGTACTGCGGATCTATGCCTTCGGGAGGCTGTATTGTGCTGGCGTCTTCGGATTCCGTGAGATTGAACTTGGGTCTCAGTACGGGTTCGTTCCCAAGCGGATATCTTGTATCGATTATACCGTCAGACGTTTGTGATACATAAAAGTCAACAGGTACCAGTATTGGTGTCTCTTCCGAATAACTGCCGGACTCGTTAACAACCGTCTCGGGAGTTTCACTACCCGGCTCATCCGATATTGGTACCGGCCGGGAACGGTATACCGGTCTGAGTGTCTCTGTTTCTACACTTAGCATAGGTCCGTACATGGTATCAACAAGACTGAAATTCCAGCCAGGTGAATTCTCATAGAAATCCCTTGTAACAAACTCCTCACCAATGGAAGATGAGCCATTAAGAACGGGCAGCGGTAAGTACAGGGTCACGTTATCCAGTGTCTCATTTGTCTTTATGCTGATCTCGTAATTGTAGCTGCTCTGAAAACTGTCCTGATACATCTCATCGGTTTTGTTATCCCACCAGACAGCAAGGACTCCTGCTGCAACTATCAGCAGTAGCACAAAAGCAAGTATTGTTTTTTTAAGACTGTTCATATGTTTTCCTCTATCCTTAATTCCTCAACATTCAGGATTCTGAATATATTTGAAATAATCTGTTATCCTTGTAACCCACCTTATAAACAACCATATCATTCTTTATCACCAGATTTATCAGTCCCTGCAACAATCAACACTGACAATGTCTGAAAAGGAGATAATATCCGCACTGAAGTACGTCTCACGCATGAAACCGGAGTTCATGCTGTCAGAGATGCGAAATTATATTAAGAGTGAGATGTCCACACAGGATATCTACAATATCGCAAGTTCGTCCTTCTTTGATCTGGGACTCGATATAGTTCCTGTTAATGATGATTTTAAAGTAGTCCGTGCTCCCGGGGGTTTCATTGAGCTAAGTGATAGGGAAGAGCAGATCAATGAAGCGTTCTTCCGAACTGCAGGTGTTTCAAGAAAACTCGAAAGACTCATCGAGCAGTATATAGAAAATAAGACAGGTAAGGACTGGGATGATCCGGTTATACTTGACAGGATCAGAAAAGCTGTTGTTTCCCAGAAGGCTGATTACTGGAAGAGTAAAGGATCTCGCAATATAAGTTATGAAAAGGGTTATGACATCCTCGGATACCTTGCATACCAGTTTCCGGTATACTTCGTGCAGTTCCAGCATATCCTGTATAGTATGGCAGAGGATGGCCTGCTAAAGAAGCGCATGAAAGTACTGGATGTAGGCTCCGGGCCCGGAACTGTTCCTCTGGCTATCACTGACCTTTATAACCGGCTGGAAGGCAATAAGGCACTTATGCACTCCATAGAAATGTATGATGAGAATATCGAGGCATATAACTTCCTGGTACCTGAATATGCCGGGATAAAGGATAAAGTTGATGTCAGGGAACCTGAAAAGATAGACATTAAAAAACTGGATGTTGACAAACTACCGGAAAATATCGACCTGATGGTCTTTTCAAATGTACTGAATGAGATTAAGGAACTATCAAATTCAGAAAAGGCCGAACTTGTAAAGCAAATGTCTGAAAAGCTCAACCAGAATGGCAGCATTCTGATAATTGAGCCCGCTGACAAGGTCAATTCCACTGAAATGAGGGAACTTGCTATCAGTCTAAAGGTTATGGGTCTTGGGATATACAGTCCTTGTTCTTTTATATGGGGCTCCGGCTGCAATCCCCAGGGTTGCTGGAGTTTTGAACAGCAAGAGGACATCGATCCGACAAGACTTATGACAAGGCTGGCAGAATGTGATGAACCCTACCGCTACATCAATCTTGATATCAAGTACACATATGTTATCCTGCGTAAGGATAATCTCACACGCATAAAGTACAGGGTTTCCCCCAAGGCTAAATTTGCAAAGCTCTCCAAACTCGGAAAGCATACAGGCAAACGAATTAACGTTATAGCTTCACTTATGTCAGGGGATCTGGGTGACGAAAAGAACCACCTGTTCAAGATATGTGACGGCACATCTGCAAAACCGGTATATGCCGTTCTTCCCGGCCATAACCTGACCCCTGAAAATGAGGTCATTACAAATGCCAGGTACGGAAGTCTGTTATCATTCCAGAATATACTTGTAAGGTATAACGAAGCTAACGATTCCTACAATTTGCTACTCAGCAAGGGCAGTCTTGTTGAAGCTGTGGAAGGATAAAAAGCAAAAAGAAAACTTTAAGTTTTCCCGGTTTTAACTTTTACCGGGTGAATTTATGCCGACTATAGTACACTTTGATGTCCCTGCAGATGATCTTGAGCGCGCCAAGGAATTCTATTCCGGACTTTTTGGCTGGAACTTCGAACACCCTCCCGGAATGGAGGACTACTATCTCATTGAAACCACAGGTCTTGATGGTGAAGAGGGTGTAAGGGGCGGTATGGGTCACAGAGGATCTCCTGAACAGAGAATGACCGGCTACATCGGAGTACCTTCTGTGGACGAATATGCAGAAAAGGTCACTGATGCGGGAGGAAAGATCTTGAACAGGATGCCTGTGCCGGGCTGGGGATATCTTGCAATCTGTCTTGATACGGAAAACAATATTTTCGGATTGTGGGAGGAGAACAGCGACGCAAAATGAGGATCAAATAGTGTCTTCTACTCATTTTCTTTAATATTTTCTTTTTTACTATCACCTGCTATATATTTCCATTTGGGACGTCAGAAGGTGAAAGTTATTCCTGATTGTTTTAAAATTGTATAACTTACCGGGAGATAAAAGTATATACTAGGACATTTGAATAACAGCGCAAGTATTACGGCAAGGAAGTCAAAACCAATATGTTTAAAACGGTGACATTATGATTGATATCGATCCATCTTCTATCCTGGTCAGATACAACGTCAAGCTTGAAAGTGAAAGATCTCCTGATGATGTTGCCAGAGAGATGTTTCCCGAGGATGAGTTGATCCGCAATATCGTGGAAGCTGTTTTTGAAGGCGACGAGGACGAAGTGATCGTGACACTGCAGGAAGCTGTGGATCAGGGTAAGGATGCAATTGACCTGATAGATGATGCGCTCATAGTCGGAATGGATATAGTTTCCCAGTTATATGATGACGGGCTGCTCTTCCTGCCCGATGTTATGATATCTTCACAGGCAATGACAGACGGGATAGAGTACTGTAAGAAAATATCCGGCCGAAACCATGAGTATAAGGGCAAAGTTGTCTCCTTTGTTGTCGAAGGCGATGTGCATGACATCGGCAAGAAGATACTCACGGTCTTTTTGAGATCCAATGGCTATGAAGTGATAGATCTCGGGAGCGATGTTCCCGTAGATGAGGTTGTAGGGTCTGTTATTCAGAATAAACCCATAATGCTTACCGGTACCGCACTGATGACCACAACAATGTACTCTTTCAGGGAGATCAGGGACCGGCTTTTCGATAATGGGGTCAATATTCCTTTTATCTGTGGCGGAGGCGCTGTCACCCAGGATTTTGTAGATCGCTATGACCTTGGTATCTACTGTGATGATGCGGCGATTGTTCCGAAAATAGCCGATGAAGTGTTAAAAAATGCTACAATTGATGATCTGCGGGCAAAATTCCACAGCAAATGAACTTTGAAAAAGACATGGTGTGTTGCTTCTGTTATGTTTCTGGTTGCTCACACCCAAGACAGATCCTTTTGTGTAGATTGGATTGAAGGAAGCGTCCGGTCGGTGTGAGCAAATAGTATCTGTTTAACTTGTATTTAACCTCTTTTTTCTTTTAAAAAGGAGTAAAAATATTATATAAAACCAAATTCAAGGTGTGAAAGCATGGAAACTGATGTATCCTGTAAAGACCCGATATATACTCTTAATGAGTTAGGCGTATCCAGCGATGATCCAGTTCTCAGGGAATGCGATCGTTTCAGGACGATACTTGATTCCATTGATAAGTCCTTTGTTGTGCTGGACAGGGAATTCAGGATCATCTATGCTAATCATTCGTTTTATAGCAATTTTGCAGTAAGCTCTGATGAAGTAAGGGGAACTTTGCTCTTCGACCTCAAGAACATCCAGTGGGATGAAGATAAATTAGAGCATCTTCTTTCCCGTATTTTCAGTCGGGGTAGTTCAATAGATAAGTTCAGAGCTACACATATCACCAGTAACAGCAGGACAGAACTACGCGTGCGGGCCCGTGGGCTGGATGCAGGAACTGGATACAATACACATATTCTACTGACATTCAAAGAACTCGACGGTCCGCAGAACGAAGAAGAAATCTTCAGTATGCCGGATGACAGTTATTTTGCGCTTGTAGAAAACATTAATGACGGGATAGTCATCCTGCAGAATGGAAAGCTGAGATTTGCCAACAAGAAATTTTCGGAACTTACCGGCTATTCAAGAAAGGAATTGATTAACACTGACTTTTCAGACAATATTCCTGAGACCTATCGGCGTATGATGTCCAAGAGGTTCAAGAAGGTTCTCAAGGATATGTGTGGCCCACACCGCAACAATGAGCTGGAGCTTCTGACCTCATCCGGGGCTCTTATACCCACGGAAGTTAGTTTTTCCTATATAGTACATAATTCCCAACCCTCGATAATGCTCAACATCAGGGATATTACTGAGCGAAAAGAGGCGGAGTTGCAGCTCGAGGCATCAAAGGAGAAATATTCCACACTGGTT
>Ga0182238_1000423_pt1 | contig 12878 bp, 11 predicted proteins | sample hydfrates6_PW_90_FD_132439 | JGI IMG/M metagenome (GOLD analysis project Ga0182238, IMG submission 132439) | Subsurface microbial communities from deep shales in Texas, USA - hydraulic fracturing test 6_PW_90 | ecosystem: Environmental > Aquatic > Deep subsurface > Shale gas/oil reservoir >... | reverse complement strand
TTTTCATAATAGAATTTTGTGTTTTCAATAGTAATGGTTAACAGCTCCTTATTGATTTTATATTAATGTTATAAAATTTTAATTTTTTTGTCAATGATTTTCAAGCATAAAATTGTAAAATTTGCATTTTTATAGCTGATTAGTTAACTAATTGGAGGGATTAAGGGAAAATATTAATTGGAAGTATATTTTTCTACCCCTTTCACATAAAGAAAAAAATACGGTAAAATCAATCAATTTGATGGAAAATATTAATGAGTTTTCTTTTTATGTGGAGGTGTTTGAAAACTTAATCTTCCTTTCTGAACAACAAACTCAATCTCAATAACATACAATATTTTTATCACCACCTTTTTTAAAATTTATTTCTTTAAATTTTTTTTCTCGTTTCTTTCTGTTTTGGTGGGAAAGGAAGGGAGAATGAAAGAGGATAAAAAAAGAATGAAGGAGAGAAAGGGGATTATGGGTATAAAGAGATTTCAAAAATAATTACATATAAACCTTTAAAATAATTTTTTCAAGATATTTATAAAAAATAAAAAGAGGGGTTTCCCCCTCATAAATTATATATTTTTCAGTTCTTCTTCAAGCTCTTTAATTTTATTTTCAAGTAATTTTTTTGTTCCAATTAATTCACTATCTTCACTTCCAGCAATTCTTTCTTCAGCTTCTTCATTTAATTTTTTCAACATATTAATTTTTCCTTGGAGAATTAATTGTATTTTTGATTCTCCTCTTATCTCAAGGAGATCATCAAGGAGATCATTAATCTCTTCCACATCATCAAAACCCTCACTTATTCTATCAGCACTTCTCCAAATAGTCTTATAATTTTCTTCAGTTTCATTTTCAGCAACATAATCAACGATCTCAAAAAGAATATCTTTTCTTTTTTCTTCACTTGCTACCACCAAATGATTCAGAATATAGTTATATAACTCATTGTTATTTTCCATTATGCAACTCTCCTTTTGTTTTTTGATTCTTTCAACAAAAAATCTGCTGGAATAGATGTTAAGTCTTCAATTACTTCAAAAAAGTGTTTAATATAATTTTGATCATTAATGTATTCATTTATGTGGTTATATAGACTCAATATTATTTCCTTATTTAATTCTGTTTCTCCTTCAATAGTATAACCTACAACAAATTGTAATATTTCTTTTCTTTCAGCCTTTTCAACTTCCATTAATTCTTCAATCGGTGTTCTTTTTTTTGGTTTATGATTATTAAAATTAACAGACATATTCGGTTCTTCAAAAAAGAACTTCAAATTATCAATAACTTTTTCAAAATTCCTTTTCGGGTAATGGGTATCAAGAAGATAACCCCGATCAATTCCTTTTCTTTCGGCATCAATCATAATTATTAACTTCCAGCTATTTTGACACATTTTGTGTTGTTTAATTTCCAGAGTATATTTTTCTTCTCCATCAACAGAAACGGAAGAAGTATATTCAGGTTCATAAGCTCCAGTATATTTATTATTTTCAACTTCAACCTTTTCTTCATCCAGGTCTTCAAGTTCAATTAATTTCTCAATCAAATAATTATTAACCCTTTTCATGTGTTTGTATATTTCCTTTTTTTCAATACCAGCAGGATCAAACTTCCAACTATCACCTTCCAGATTTTCCAACAACCAATTATAAGACTTAACAACTTTTTGTTTTAACATTTAATTTCCTCCTTATTAAATTTCTCCTTAAATTCCCTTTCAAAATTTTCCAACATTCCTTTTATTTCTTTCCGTTTTTTCTTTCTTATTCTGGCATGTCCGTGTCCATCTCTCCATTTTTCTCCAAGAAGTTCATGCTGTTCAATATTATATAATATCTCTTCCATACTCGGATCCTTTCCAAAATAAGAAGTTATATTATTATATGGATTCAATAACAAATAATTTCCCTTCTCAATCTCCAAAAAATCAAATTTACCCTTTTTCATTTTCTCTTCTTTTCCGTTTTCAAGGGAAACAATCACCTGTTCATCTTTTTTCCTAACATCAACAATTTCAACCAGTTTATAATTTTCCAAATCAACCACTTTCCTTTCTTTTTTATGAAATTAACTTACCCATTGATCTATTTTTTCGTTTTCAAACAATACAACATCTTTTTTATTATTCTTATTTATCAATTTAACCAAATTTATTTTTTTGTTGTTTTTCAAACAATATTTTTCAACAGCATTATAGCTTTTGACCGTTCTATAATAACCCTCCCCATTAATACTATAATATCTTGTATATCTATCAGCAAACTCGTATATTCGTGTTCCAACTCTTAATTTAATATAATATTTATGATTCAAATTATTGCTATTAATATCTATCAAGAGATTCTGTATTTTTGTATATTTTTCATAACTTCCATTTAAATTAATACCTTTCTTCAGCATTTCAATTAATTCCCCATACTTTTCTTCTAACATTCAATTTCCTCCTTATTTTGTATTGACGGGGGAGAATTTCTCCCCCTTATTTTTAAGCAATCTTCTCAAAATCAACATTTCTATCTTCAGCAACAACTTTTTTCATTTTTTCTTTGATCAAGTCGTTCAAAACAGCCTTTTCCTTATAATTGAAACTTTTCATAGTAATTATTTCAAAAAACTCTATCATATCAGAAGTGTTATAATTATCAATTATCCCTACAGCTTCTTCAATATTATATTCATCAAAATAATTATTATTTTCAAGTTCTCGTCTTACAAATTCTTCTCCCTGATCCTTTATAATTTTAACCATCTTTAACTTTTCAATCCTCATAATTTCCGTTCCTCCTTTTTGTTTTTCAAACTTATTAGTTTTTAATCCATTTATTTTTTAATTTCCATATATGTTATTTATTGGAAATAGATATTTAAAAAAATAACTTTTTCTATTACCTTATATACATATTATACCAATAATATATTTTTTTGTCAAGGAATTTAACGATTCTAATCTAATTTTAATGTTTTTAATCCCTGTTATGGCAGGCTTCATGGAGGGTAAAATAAAAAGTTAAATAAAAATTTTTATTTATCTAATTAAATATTTGTTTAAAAGTTAGTAAACTAACACCTCCATTTTAAAAATTTTTTGATTTTGGAGACCTGGGGTTTTCAACTTATACACGGGTTTTGATCTTTGGTTTTTTATTGAAAAATTTAATATTAATATTCACATAAAGAAAAAATTAATAACATTACTGAGTTCACTGAATTAAATCCATAAATTTTCTTTTTATGTGGAGGATTTAAAAATTTATTTTTCCACTGCTTATATTTCTCAACTCGTTTAATTAAATTATACATCATTTGATTAATATCTTTTGGATCATAATAATCTTCGAATATATCAATCAATTTTTCAAAACATAATCTTTCTTCCTGCATAACCAGAGAAAAAACTTCTTTTCCGTTATATTCTCTCAACATAACAATTATATCACCAACCTCACCCTGCAATTTTCTTTTCTTCAGGTTGATAATTTCAGGGTTAATAGATTCATTAATAATACAATTGCTTTCCTTCTGAACAACAAACTCAATCTCAAAAATATACAATATTAATATTACCACCTTTTTTTGTTTTTCTTTCAGGTTTGGGAGGGAAAGGAAGGAAGGAAATAAAGAGTATAAAAAAGAAATGAAGGAAAACAGGGGATGTTTAATGGATTTTATAATTAAAAAATAAAAAGAGAGAAGGGGGATTTTCTCCCCCATTTATTTTATGCGGCCGATTCTTTTTGTTTTTTTTCTTTTTGCTTTTTTCCTGTGATATGATCAAGGGCTTTTTGTGCCTGACTACTTGCCCGAAATATCATTTTTGGATCTCCCTGTATTTTTTCGATCCAGGCTTTCACATATGCGGCAGAATTGTCAAGATTCTCATCCGTATCCATTCCGACAAGGCTTCCGAGCATGGCTGCTCCAATTTCTGCAACCAATTCTTCCTGTCCGTATTTGTCAAGGTTTGCTGTTATTCCTAATAATCCCCGATCCTCTCTGTGTTTGGCTCCTGTGCTGTGGATCATTTCGTGAAATAGTGCAAGATAATAAGCCTGGGGGCTTTTGAATTGTTCACGATGTGGCATCTTGATGGTGTCTGTTTCGAAGTTATATGATGGTTGCTCTCTGTCTTCGTGTATAATTTCGGGGCATCCTTTATAATTTTTAATAATTTCTTCAGCATCTTGTTTTTCTTCGTTTTTATTTAATATTTCGGATTCTATCCCTTCAACATCTGAAATGTGAAAGACTCTATAATATCTAACCATCGGGATCTCTTTTGTTTCTCCGTTTTCCTGTTTTTTTTCTAATATTTTATAAAATATAACTTTGCGAGATTTTGAACCCTTTTTAACTTTCCCTCCTTTTTTCTGAATTTGATTCCATGTTAAGTATTCCCCAGCCCTGTCAAGTAGTAGCAAGTTAATGCCCCTATAATTATTTTCGCTTATATAGTTAACCTTTTCGGTTGTCCAATCTTTTCGCCAAAACAACCCATCCTTTTTAATTCTTTCAGAAATTTCCTTCGCAATGATTTCATGAACTTTACCCATCTTTATTTCCTCCTTATTTTTTAATACCTTATATTAACTTTATTGGTAGTAATTTCCTTACCTTCTAATTATATTATACCATAAATGTGTTTTTTCATCAAGGGAATTAAAGAAATAATTGTAAATAATTTGGTTTTTTTAATTTAATATCCCTGTTATGACGGGGATTATAAGAGGGTGTTAGAAAATTATTTAAAAAAATTAAATAAAAATTTTTATTTATCTAATTAAATAATAGTTTAAAAATTTTTGAATTTCGGGACCTGGGGTTTTCAACTTATACACGGGTTTTTTAAATTTAAAAATTTAAAAGGAATTAATTAAATATGATCAATATTTCTGACCTGAGATTTTTATATTGAAAAAAGAAAATCTTTATTGATTCACATAAAGAAAAAAATAACTCCCCTTATTCATCAACAATTAATAAATGAATTAAAAACTATCCGATTATCCTTTCTCTTATTCATTTTCTTTTTATGTGATTAAATCAATAATAATTTCGAATATAAACAATAATTTCTTTTTCGGTTTTTCAGAACATAGAGTTGCACAATAATAGAGAAAGTTTGTGTTTTAATATAAAACTTCCACCGTAGGTGGATAAATAATAGGGGTCATCTATATATATGAGAAGCTGAACCCCCTTCAAACATTAAATTATCATAGGTTTTTCTCTACTCAGTATATCAAAATATGAATATCCTGATCTTGATTTATGATTCCATATTTTAAAAAAATGTCATTATGAAGGGGCTTTTTTTGCAGCCGAAAGGCAAAGAAAGCCCCGATATATATAAAATAAAAAGCAAATAATGATAATATATAGCCTTTCCTTCCTTCTTTTTCAAGTTTCTTTCTTTTTTCAAAGAATAATTAATGCCTGTATCACAGATAATAGCTCTTTTGTGTTACAAATCCACCTGTAATACAATCCTGTACCACAAATATATAAATTTCTTCCAATAACCCTATCAAATTAGGAATTTATTGTGATACATCTATGTACCACAAATACCAGAATAACACCTGATCACACCAGAAAAAGCCCAATCTGTATCACAAATATTTTAATTTTTGTAGCACAAACCCAATTGTATCACAAATACAGAAATTTCTTCCAATATTCCTGTCATAGCAGGAATTTGTTGTAATACAAGTATTAATTACATCTGATACAAGTATTGATTACATCTGAAAAAGCCCGAAAATAGTGATAAAATAATTGAAAATTATTGTGATAAATAAGTATAACAATAATTAGTAATTAACCTGTATTATTCTTTCCTTTTCCCTATACCAACAATCAATAACCGATATAAGAGATGATTTATAAAATTGGGAGAAAGTTAGGGGTGGGAAGTCTCGCCCAAAAAACAAGGGAGAAAAAAAGAGAGGAATGGGAGGTATAATTAAAGTATAACCCCCTTATCCTCTCTATAATCTTACCAATTATCATTACCTGTATTATTGTTCATATCGGAAGCATTATCATTGCTGAAACTCGCTTCATTGTCCTGATTGAAGTCATTACTATCAACATTATTTCTTCCAAAATCGCTGTTATTATTATTAGAATCATTGAAGTCATTATATTCATTGCTGGAGTAATTATCCTGTGAGTAATCATCATTGCCATAATTATCATTCCCAAAATTATTTTCATTGTAATCATTAGAATAATCATTGAAGGAACTATTGTAATCACTGGAATTACTATTATAATCGGAATAGTTGTCATTATAGTTATTTTCAAAACCTGAATCGAATCCATTATTATTTTCAAAACCCGAATTAAAATCCTGATTCATAGAATTAAAATTATTCATATTGTCAAAATTGTTTCCAAAATCCTGATTCATACCCTGATTTATGTTTTGGTTCATATTTTGGTCTATGCCCTGATTGAAACTTTGGTTTATATTATGATCAATATTTTGATTCATATCCTCAAATCCTGAATCTACAACCGATTCAACACCACTTTCAAAACTCTGGCTAATATGATCCATACCAGCATTATTATCAACCATACCATCCATTCCAATATTATTTGCTTCAGCACCATTAATCGCACCCAAATTAGAGTTTATTGTATCAGGAGTGGTATTAATAATATCACTTACTCCCCCTATTGCATTTGCATTCTCGCCTGTTATATTGGAATTAATAACATTATTATCGGATATTCCAGTATTAAGATTTTGTTGCATTGTGGGATTATCATTAATGTTAATATTATTATTTAAATCGGATATATTACCATCAACCCCACCCAAGCTTCCACCAAGATTGGATATATCAGGGCTGGACAAACTGTTATCAACTCCATTAGTAAGGGAATTGGGGCTATTATTAAGCTCATTGGACATATTGGGCGTATTGTTCATTCCAGTAGTATTGCCACCCAAATTACCCATATTGTTGCTTAAATCGGATATATTACTGGTCATTCCATTTGTCATTTCTTTGGATGAACCCATTTCTGTGGCATTATTTGTTTCTATATTATTGTTCATTCCCATACCGTTATTCATTTCGGTTGCACGAGAAGATAAATCAGAAATATTATTATTTAAACCAGAATTATTTAAATCAGAAATATTACTTCCCTGTTGGTTTATATTTGGGTTTGGGCTGTTAAAATTATTGCTCATTGATTGATTGTTCATTAGATTCATGTTCTGGTTTGGGCTCTGATTTGTGTTCTGGTTTGGGTTCATATTTTGATTGTTCATAGTTTGATTTTGGTTCATGTTAAGATTCGGGTTATTTTGTATAGCATTTTCAACATTGAAACTCTGGTTAGTACCTGCGGCTGCTCCATTAAGATAGGAATTAACTATTTCTGTTTTCAAGATTTCCTGTTGCTGTTGGGAGAAATTTTGAAAATTGTTGGCATTCATATCAAACTGCTGCATAGCCTTATCCGTCATCGCATCATACACATAACCCGTATTCAGTTCTCCCATCTGTGCCTGTTCTACCATATCTGACATATCAATTCCTGCAGCTCCAAGTAATTCACTACTGAAAAACTGACCATCTATCTCAATTCCACCAGCAAGAAACTGAAGATTCTCAATGCTATTAGCCTGACTGTTCATCATATCCATTGTTCCACTACGAGGAAGAACTTCAGAGAAATTACTCATATCAGAAGTATCCATTATATTGGTTTGGTTGAAATTCATTTCCTGCATATTAAAATCATGATCTATTTCTTGATTAATATTGTTGATTTGATCCATTTTTTCTTGATACATATTTTCAACTTCTTCTTTCCAATTGTTCAAATTAATCACCTCCTTTCAAAAGGTTTTTTAAAATTAAATATGTAAAATTTATTTCTCCAACCCCACATAAAGAAAAATGAAGAACAAAGAATGAAAAAAATAAAATATGGAAGATAAGATTAAAACTCAAAATAAATTAATAAGATTAAAAAGCACTCAAGAAAACCAAAATTGAAACCGTACTCAAAACAAGCTCAAAAAAACTTAAATTAAATCAAAACCAAAACTGCCAAAACCAATAAAATTAAGAAAATTAAAGCCCAGAAAAACTTAAGAACACCCAAGAACAAAAATATTTAAAAGTTAGAAATTTATTTTACTTGATCATCCAGGAGCAGGTTTTTTCTACTAAGGCGTATATTTACACTTTTTGTTTCTGCTCTTATTGCTGATATAACAGTAAGCCCTCCAACTTCAATACCTATAATAATATATTAAGGGGTTTATTAAGGGTATAATGGAGTTATTTGGAGTAATTTTGGGGTAAATACGGGTTAATTATAGCAGGCATATTAAGAAATATATAATAGAAAAATAAGGGTCTTAATAGTGGAGAATTTAAGTTTAAATAAATTCTTTTATGTTCAATTCCACATAAAGAAAAAATATCAATGCTGAACATTTAAAATTCTGTGTCCAAATTAATAAATTTTCTTTTTATGTGAGAAAGTATAATTTAAACAAAACCTCTTTTAAATTTTTAATTAGACTATTGAATAAAAAACTATGTAAAAGGAATACCAGTATTTCATGATATTCCTTAAGGTTGAAATTAAAACCGACTTGAAAATCCAAGTGATACATTTTCCTGCTTATTTATTACTTCAGTATCAAAATTTTCTCTTCGACTTACCTTAGCGAAAACTTTTAATTTTTCAGTTGGATACACATCAAGTTGAAGTGTTTGTTTTGTGTATTTTTCTTCTGCATTTCCGAAAACAGATTGAAGTTCTATTTTGAAACTATCAGCTTGAATATCACTTTTCAGACCGAGTTCATATTTTGAGAAATCTTTCTCTTTAATTTTGAAATCAATTTTTTGATATCCATAATTTCCAACCAGTGCCAGTTTTTCGCTAACATCTACCTCCAAATCAAAACCTATTTCATTTGCAATGATATTTCTTTTTTGAGTATCAGTATCAACTGAACTATAATTATTAGAATCAACAAGATAGTTATTTTCATAATCCATAACACAACAATTAGGAACTATATCAGGTTCTGATTCTATATTATCTCCATCGAAAAATTCTGCATCGTTATATCTTGTGTGCTGAAAATAAGGGTTGAATTTCATATTTTCTTCTGTATCATAATCAACTAATTGAAATGTATATATCTCTCCTTCTGCGTCTAAGTCCTGTATATCTCTCCCATTATATTCCCAATTACTATGACCATATTCAGTTTGAATTTCAAAAGCCGACACAACACCACCGAAAAGACTAACCAACACCAACAAAACAATTAATACAGGAAACAATTTATTTTTAATCATTTTATATTCCTCCTTTAAGAATATTTTTATATTTCATTTTTGATGAGTGGGAATGATAACCCCCATAGATTATAATTGAAACTTAGATTTTGGCTTATTTTCACTTTTTGATTTTTTGCCTTTTGGTTCATTTTTCGGCGAACTTTTCTTTTCTGACACTTTCTTTTCTGCTTCTTTTTTAATTGCTTTACTTTTTCCAATTCCATTTGAAACTGCTTTTGAATTTCCACCAGTATTTCTATTATTATTTCGATTTGGATTTTGTTCCTGTTTCAAAAAATCCTGAACTCTTCGTGAAATAAGAAGATCGGTTTGTATATCCACTTTCTGATTTTGCTCTCCAGGAGAAAAGTCAAGATTAATATTTGCTTTTTCTTCTTCTGTTGGATCCTGATAGTAATCACATATAACTTCAAAAACACGATGTTCTGGATTTTTCAGAATAACTCCTGCATGACCTGTTGGATATTTCATAAGACGGTCAGTATCAAGAACTGCCTGTTTCATATTTCTAACACTTTCCCTTTCGTTCTTTTCAGAAAAATGTTCATTATTTTCTACCATATGACTTCTAATTTTTGCATCTTTGGCTCCAGACATTAGCTGTATGCTTTTGGCAGTCGTGCTATCATTGACACGAAATACAATTTTCGTATTAGTGTTATCTGCTATCTGTTGAGCAAGTGAATGATCAATTTTCATAAGGTCTCCATAAGATTGATGAAGCATAATATATTTTGTCCCACTACTTCGTGCTTTATTGAGTCCACCGACAAAAAGTTGAGTGGCAAACTCGGAAAATTCATCAACATTAACTTCATATGATTTTTTTGGAACCATTCCTGCATCTACTTTTGCAGAATTATTTTGAAAATCAAGAAGTATCATTTTTCCAAATGCCTGGGCTGATTCTCGAAGTGATTGAGTTGGAAGAAGAAAAAATATAATTTCTTGATTAACATATGCTTCAGTTATACTAATATCTGGGTTATAAGTGTTTGTCATGGGAAAATTAATTTTGATTTCCTGCAATAATGAAACCAGAGAACTAACTCCTTTCTGAAAATCAGTCCAGTTTTCAATAATTCCAATACGAATGTCATCTGCTTTGTCGGTATAACCAGCATTTCTTAATTGTTTTTCAATGTATATTACTGCATCTTGATGGGTTAATAAATGATGTAGATCGTTAAAGGTGATTTTCTTTTGAAATATATCTACCACAGCATCAAGTATCATAAGCAGGTTTTTCTTAACTTCTGCCGCATAGAAACTATGTCCCCAATCATCCCTATAGCCAATAATCATATCCCTTATTGCTCTTGCTGATTTCCCAAGAAGTGGGTTATAAGTGTTTGTGTTTTGAGGGTTAGCAAGATCAAGAACTTTAATTTTTTGTTTGCAATTATATTTGTGATAATAGTGTTTAATTTTTTGGAGATTATGCCTTGCTCCTTTTGGATCGATGAAGGCAAATCCCTTTCCCCGTTGCATTATATTAATAGCTCGTGGGATAAGAATTGATTCTGTTTTTCCTCCTCCTGTTGTTCCAATAACCTGTGCATGAGTTTCAAAAGCCTTATCTTTCAACATTATTTTCTTTTTATCATTCCCCTGTAAAACACCAAGAAAATATTCATTATTTTTTAATGCTTCTTCTCGAAATTGCTTTTTCAATTCGGGTGTAAATGGAACATAACCTTTCAACGGATATATATATTTTCTTTTGTAGATTTCAAAAAATACAAATATAGTTATAAGTGCGAAATAAAATGTTTTTGAGAATAATAGTATTCCTAATGGACCTGCTGCAATATCTCCAATTAATGTGTTGTGAAAATATAAAACAAATGTGTGTCTGTCAATAAGATATCTGAAATTCACATAATACAGGAAAATAAATAATCCAAAAAAGGATAACTTGATATATCTTTCTGAATGTTCTTTTACGGAAATCACTTCTTTATCTTTATCTTTTTCCTGATTTTCTTTTTTCGATTGAATTGCTTCCCAGTGATTGTGGTAGGCATATATAATTTTGGTTAATAGTTTTGCAATTAGTGCAATCGGAAAAAACAATATTGTTAATGATTTTATAAACATTAATTTATATTTATTTTTCTGGTTCATTTCATATATTTTCTTTTTCTCTTTTTCCTTGTATTGATTCGGTCTTTTCAGTTCATCCCGATCGTTAATGTAATATAATCGAAAAAAATCTTTCCATTTTTCTTTATTAAACTTCATTTTATTCCTCCTTTCTTTGAGATTTTTCTTTCCAAATTGATATATTATTTTCTAATTTTCGATTAATTTTTTCTTCTTTATTTTTTTGAACCGTCAATTTTATATTTGAAATATCTTCTTTTTCATAATTCAAAACGCCATATGCTCCAACCACATATATTTCTCCTTGATAGCCAGATTGAATAGCAATCTCTTTTTGCCAATTTTGAACTGTAATTTTGGCTTGATTATTACTAATATTAATTACCGATATATTGTTTTTTGGTTTTGGGTTTTGAAATCCAGAAAAAGAGTTATTCACATACAGAACATCTTCTTCTATATTAGCAAGTTCTTTTCTGGTGGCCACTATATAATTGATATCTGGTATAGAAATTATCGGAGATCTTCTGGCTGGAAATACAGCTTTTTGAACCGTAGTTATCGCAGAAGAAATAGAATTATAACTATTAGGGTTAGGGCTTCCTCCATAAACAAAAAGAATCATGGAAGAAAAAAAGATTATAAAGAATGCTATCCAAACAAAGGTTTTTAATAAACCCAAAAAACCTCGAATCAATATTGAGATCATTTAATTTCCTCCTTTCGTTTATTTACTTCGTTCAACTTTTCAAAAATTCTCGGATATTTAATTTTTCTCCATGATAATTTTCAGCAGTCATATTTTTCTCATTCACGAAATCATAATAATTGATTGTATATAGTTTGTGTCCAAGCTGCATACCTTCCAGAGTATCGAATTTTTTTGGATCAAGATCACGATTAATAACATTTTTGATTCGGTCATGTGTATAGAAATAAATAATTCGATCAAATTTTTCTTTCGAAAATTGCTTGAAGATATCAGTATAATAAGCCTTTGGTGTTTTTTCCATTTCAACAGTTATAACTTCATTATGTTTTTGAAAAAGCCCATCAGGTGTGGTGCAGTCGAATAATTTTTTTCTTCTTATAATTTTCTCTGGTATCCAGTAATCAGCTCCCATATCTTCCATACGGAATCTTAATTCATTAACCTTATAATCATGATCATAAGTTGCAAGATTGAGACTGGGTTGTCTTCGATACAAATAAGTTGGTATTTCCTGTGGTATATAATTTTTATTTCGTCTTAACTTTGATATTCGATTTGAAATTTCTTCATATCTTAGATACTTAATTGCTGAACGATTTCCAAGAATAACATTACCTTTCGATATAGGACAGGGTTCAGTTTTAATTAGACCTGCCTGTTTCAATTTATGGATCCTAACATTAATCGCATTATAACTTCGTGGTTTTCCA
>Ga0182238_1000420_pt1 | contig 12951 bp, 9 predicted proteins | sample hydfrates6_PW_90_FD_132439 | JGI IMG/M metagenome (GOLD analysis project Ga0182238, IMG submission 132439) | Subsurface microbial communities from deep shales in Texas, USA - hydraulic fracturing test 6_PW_90 | ecosystem: Environmental > Aquatic > Deep subsurface > Shale gas/oil reservoir >... | reverse complement strand
CCATTGCTATTGCAAAGTTCCATACAAAAGAGAAGGTCAGAAACCTTTTAAAATTCCAGTCTTTAAGAACAACACTAAAGAGCTTTTTACTTTGATATTGCTTCCGCGGAGGATCTTCAAATTTTCTTAGAATAAAATAGGTTATTAAGGAAAAAGCTGACCCAATTATAGATACGATAAGGAAACCCAACGTTTCGTCAAAAGTATCAAGCGTTAAAGAGTAAAGAAATAGCATTGTCATGGAAGAAAGAGAAACAAGAAGATTCCTCAGGCCATAATATCTTCCTGATTTTTCATTTGGAATTATATCTCTCATTAATGAAATCCAAAAATTACCTGTAAATCCATTAAAAATTGCAAAAACTGAGAGAATTCCCACAAGTATATATTGATTTTTCCATCCAAGAAAAATCAATATTGGTAAAAGCAACAGTACTGGACGAGATATGGAAGCTGAAAAAATCATCGCAGATTTTCTACTTCCAATCTTTCTTAAAAGTAGGGGAACGCCCAGTTGAAAAACCTGAGCCATTACCGGGAGCATTCCCAGAACCGCAAGAATACTTTCTGTAACACCGAACTGTAATGCAAGACCCGTTAAAAGAAAGCCCTGAGTGAGTATAAAAGCGTTGTTATAAAGAACACCTTCAATCAGTGACAATCTTTTTGTTTTAGAATATTGCTCTTCCAAATCCAATCCCCCTATCGACTTACAACTTTTCATGATAAGGAAATTTTCTAACTTTTTTGTTTGCATTTGATGGTGATTGTGTAAATAAAAATTGCTGCCCTTTTCGAGGGCAGCGAAGCGGTCTGAGGGTTACTTCAGCATTCTAATTATACTAATAACTTTTATACCTATTTCTCATACTACGCATATAGTCATACTTTAACTGGCTTGACACGTTCTCTTTTCTATCTTTTCATTCTTTCCGCTGCTTCTTTCATTTTAACATGTAATTTCTTTACATCGCCTGGTAACGTAAATACAGAGATCAAAAGTATTCCAGCACAGGGCAACCAAAACATCGCTGAAATATTCATAGCAGCTCCAAGAGAACCAAGAACTGTTGAAATACTTCCTGCAATAAATTTTCCAGCTCCTGTACCGAGAGAATCTGTAAGGTTGAATATGGAAAAAATTCTTCCTCTATTCTCAGGAGCATTGACATTCATCAACATTGTTTTCATGTTTGGTCCCGTTATTGATGCCAGAGCAGCAGCAACCATACCCAGCAAAGAAAGTATAATAAACCCAGAAAGATCAGCCTGAACCTCAACATTTAAAACAAGTAATGCAAATCCTGCACCCACAGCAGTACTTATTCCACTAAAAAGTGGCATATATTTTGGTTTCTTTTTGTATAATTTACCACCAACAATTCCTCCGAAATAAATACCAAGTACGTTACCTAAGCCAAAAAATATGAAAATCATAGTTGCTTCACTGGCAGTAAAGCCCCTGTTCCTTTTCAAGAATTCAACAAGGAAATAAGGTATTGCGCCCCAGGGAATCGTTCCAAGGATACCCTGAATGAACAAAATGAGATTCGTTTTATTTTTAAACAGAACAAGATAATCCGAGAATCTGACTTTTGCAGTGTATTTATATCCCTTTTCAACTAATTCACCTACAGCGACCTCTGAAGCGCCTCTTTCGGGCTCTTTTACAATCAAATAGAATATTATAGCCAAAAATACATTTGGCACAGAAACTAGAATAAAAGGTAATCGCCATCCATATGTTCCACCCAAAAACCCAGCTATGATCATTCCGACTATTGCACCTAAAGAGATTGCTGTAGAAAGCATGGCATTTACTTTGGGTCTTTCTTCTTCACCAAAGGTGTCACCAGTAAATGAAAATATGACGGGAAAAAGGGCGCCTATCCCTATACCGCTTAATGCTCTTAGAATAAAAAGCTGAGTATAGCTAGCAGCAAAGGCAGTCAAAAAACATGGTATTTCACCAACAAGCACTGCGAACAAAAGCAGGTTCTTTCTACTGAAACGGTCACTTAGATATCCCCAAAGAAGACTAATTATTGCACCTATAATAGTAAAGGAACCTGCTATGTAGCCTATCTGCCTATCTGTAATTCCAAACTCTTCTTCGATCATGCCAATATTTGGAGACATAACCATTTGATCAGCATTCAATAAGACCATCATCAATAGCATCAGGAACAGTAAAACTCTTGTTAATTTAACACCCATATCTTACCTTCCCCTCTGTGTAAATATCAAAAAAGTCTATTGAAAATCTTCTTTTAAGTTGGTGAAGTTCATAATGAAATTATCTTTTTCGCGCCACCTCTTCCTGACTTTTACAAAAAGCTCAAGATAAACATTTGTATCAAAAAGATACTCAATGTCCTTCCTGGCAAGCATACCAATCTTCTTTATCATTCTGCCATGTTTACCGATAATAATAGGCTTTTGGGAATCTCTTTCAACGACAATATCGGCCCTGATTAAGGTAATACCGTTTTCTTTTTCTATAAAATCCCTAATTTCTACTCCGATACAATGGGGAACTTCTTTTTCCGTTAAATACAGTATCTTTTCCCTGATGATTTCAGAAGCCATGAATCGGTACGATCTATCAGTAATTATGTCTTCAGGATATAGTGGTTTTCCCTTTGGAAGTTTATCGTATAAAATTTCTAAAAATCTATCTGTTCCCGTTCCATTTCTTGCAGACATCTCAACAGTATCAATAATATTATCAAACATTTTTTCTGCTTTAATTCTGAATTCTCTGATTTTGTCATTGTTTTCAATACAATCTACTTTATTTATTAGAAGTATTACCGGTATTTTCGAAGAATTAACATATTTTGAAACCAGATTATCGGTTTTTCTTATTCCATCAACAATATCCAGCATAACCGCAATCAAATCAGATCCCTGAAGTGCACCTACCGCGATTTTTACCAAATAATTGCCCAGTTTATGAAGTGGTTTATGTATTCCAGGGGTATCATAAAAAATTATCTGACCTTTTTCGTTTGTCAGAATACCGGCAATCCTATTTCTGGTTGTCTGGATTTTATCAGAAACTATTGCTACCTTTTCTCCTACCAAATAATTGACTAATGTTGATTTACCCACATTGGGTTTTCCTACTACTGTAACTGTTCCTGATGTTTGTTTTATATCATTCATTTTTCAGTGCCTGAAATCAATTGAGAAAGATCTGCTATGCTCAAAAACAACTGATCCAGTGCCTTTAAAAAACATAAACGATTCATTCTTATATCGGTGTGCTTATCCATCACAAAAACATTGTCGAAATAATTATCAATGGGTTCTTTTAAATTTACAAGCTCATTAAAAACCAAATCAAACTTTCTCTCTTCAAGCACTCTATGGATTTTGTTTTTGGCATTAATATAAGCATTAAACAAGTCTTTTTCCTCTTTTTCTACAAATAACTTTCCATCATATTTTGTCGAATCATGTTTTCTGCTTATATTATGAACGCGCTGATACGCAATGAGTAATTTCTCAAAAACTTCACTTTCTAATATTGAAGTCAATGAACGTGCTATCAAATCACCTGGATGAGGTTTATACCACCACTGTTTTACTGCCCTGGCAACTTCAAGTGAAAAATCATTTTCCATTAAAAACGCTTCGTAACGTGATTCTACAAAAATCTCCAGTTGCTCAGAAAAATCATAATAAGGACGTTCAAGAAGATTAGAGGCTTTCTGGAAAAGCAACTTTAGATCAATATCCCAGCCCATACTGGTTATGGTTTTAAATATATGATTGGTCTTTCTACGCAATGCGTAAGGATCCTTTGAACCTGTGGGTATATTACCAAGTGCAAAATTACCAACAAGTGTATCAATTCTGTCTGCAACACCTGTTATTGCACCGGTAACAGTTTCAAAATTTTCTTTAGAAGGTTCGTAAAACTCCTGAATACCCATTGATACTTCATAATTTTCTCCCGATGCCTGCGCGTATATTCTTCCTATAATACCCTGAAGTTCAGGAAACTCATAAACTACCATAGTTCCTAGATCAGCTCTTGAAAGCAAAGCTGTCCTTTCAATATTTTTTCTTAAATCATCTTCGAGTGAATTATTTTGCAATTCCTTATAAATCAAATCAGATAGCTCTTTTGTTCGTTGCGTTTTTTCATAATATGTTCCCAGACCAGCTTGAAAAACCATTTCTTTCAATGAATTAACATGATCTTCAAGAGGCTTGGAAAGATCTTTTTCAAAGTAAAAATGAGCATCTTCAAGCCTTGCGTTTATAACCTTTTCATAACCTTCCCTAACATTACCTTCTGGATCTTCCGGCCCATCCTGAAAGGCAACAAACGTTTTATCCATTTTGTTTTTTCTATAAGCGGGAAATGTTCTTAGATGATGCTTTATTGTTACAATTATTATCTCCTGTGGTAGTTCAAGAAACTTTGCCAAAAATTCTCCCGTTACTGCTTGTGGGTACTCTGTCATAGCAGTTGTTTCATCAATAAGACGCGAGTCACGTGGGATGTTCAGCTGGCTTTCTTTTTCTATTCTATTCAGTTCATTTACAACCATTTCTTTACGTTCTGATGGTTTTACAATAACAAGTGCTTCCTTTAATTTTTCAAAATAATTGTCAGGATTTACTTCGACTTCATCATAGAAAAATCTGTGGCCACGAGAAGTAGAACTGGCTTTTTTACCAAAAAGAGCAAGATCAAGAACTTTATCTCCGTACATTGCCACTATCCATCGCACCGGTCTTACAAATTTATAATTTCCATTTCCCCATCGCATGGGTCTTTTGAATTCAAGTTTTGTAATGATCTCTTTGTATATTTCAGGAAGGATATTTTCAGAAGTTTTACCTTCAACACTTCGGCTTAAAAAAACATATCGTCCACCGTTTTCTTCTTTAATTACAATATCGTCAAATGTGGCATTATTCCCTTTCATAAACCCTTTCAATGCTTTTGTCGGTTTCCCATCTTTGTATGCGATCTTTTCTGCTGGACCTTTTTTTTCCTCTATCGTGTCTTCCTGTTTGCTGGACAAATCATAAATCATTACTCCCAGCCTTCGACTAGCATAAAATACTTCAAATTCAGAATAAATAAGTCTTTCTCTTTTAAGCAGTTCTGGCAGTCTATCATTTATCTGTTTTACTATCGATTGGATTTCACTTGCTGGTAGTTCCTCTACTCCGATCTCTAATATAGCGTTACTCTTCATATTCATCCTCTTTTTATTTTTTGATATTCAGTTGCGACACTTCTAGCCATATCTCTTATAGATTTGATATATGTTTGTCTTTGCATTACACTTACAGCATTTCTCGCATCTAGCAAATTGAATGTGTGAGAACACTTCATAAGATAATCATATGCCGGTAATATGAGCCTTTTATTCAAGCATATATTGAATTCATCTCTGTACATTTCATAGAGCTTGAAGAGTTTTTCTGTATCGGCAAATTCAAAATTATATGATGAAAACTGTCTTTCATTTTCGATGAAAACATCACCATATTTTATATGTTCATTCCAATCCACATCAAAAAAGTTGTCTGTTTTTTGAAGATACATTGCTATTCTTTCAAGACCATAAGTAATTTCAAGGGACACTCTATCAACGGGTATCCCACCTACTTGCTGAAAATACGTGTACTGAGTAATTTCCATTCCATCAAGCCAAACTTCCCAGCCAACTCCCCATGCTCCAAGTGTTGGGGATTCCCAGTTATCCTCAACAAAACGAATATCATGCTTCTTCGCATTAATACCGAGAGCCTTCAATGAATCAAGATAAATCTCCTGAGAGTTTTCAGGTGAAGGTTTAATCAGTACCTGATACTGAAAATACCGCTGCGTTCTCATTGGATTTTCCGCATATCTGCCATCAGTGGGCCTTCTACATGGCTGAACAAATGCAACTCTCCATGGTTCCTTTCCAAGTGATCTTAGGAAAGTGGAAGGGTGAAAAGTGCCTGCTCCCATTTCAATGTCGTATGGTTGATCAATAATGCATCCTTTGCTGGCCCAATAAGCATTGAGATTTGTTATGACATCCTGTAAAAACATCTTTTCCTCCGTTCATTCTACAGAAATGAGATAATAATAGTAGGGTTGATTACCCTTGTGAAGTTCAAACTCAAGATCTTCAAATTTATCAGATAACGAATCAACTAACTTCTCTGCCTGTTCTCTTTTTATGTCGGATCCATAAAAAATTGTAACTATTTCTTTGTCTTCATCTTCTTCCAAGGCTGATTTTAATGATTCAGTTATTACTTTTTCAAGTCGTCTACCGCTGGCAATTAATTCGTTTCTACCCATGGCAATATATTCACCTTTTTTTACCTTCTTGCCCTTAATACTCGAGTCGCGAACAGAATAAGTTACAGAAATTGGATAAACTGTTTCTATTACTTCTTTCATTTCTTTAACCAGTTCCTCCAATTCCAGCTCATCATTGTAAACAGTAAGTGCGGTTATTCCTTCCTGAACTGTTTTTGTTGGAATAACGGTAATGTTTTTTGAGGGATTCTTCTCCATGACGTTTCGTGCAGCTTCCCTGGCGGTAAGAACAATATTCGGATTATTTGGCAATATTATCACAGATGAGCTCTGAATTCTTTCCATAGCACTCAGAAGATTTTTCATGCTGGGATTCATAGTTTGACCACCCTTAATTATCGAATCCGCACCCAGACTGATCATAATTTCACTTAATCCTTCTCCTGGCGAAACAGATATTAAGCCATGATTTTTTCCTTTTGCTATATTTGGTACCTCTTCTTTTGGAGATTCAACAAGGTCCACAACATGCTCATGTTGAACCTTCATATTATCAATTTTTACCTTTTGGAGTGACCCATAATTAAGTAATTTTTCAATTACATCGCCAGGATGATTTGTATGAATATGAATCTTTAAAATATTATCCTGATTAACCATCACTATTGAATCACCAATATCATTGAAGTATTCCTTCAATTCTCTTGTAATTTCTTCTTTGCTCTGTTCATTGTTCCCAAACCCAATTATCAGTTCAGTGCAATAATCATATTTGAGTTCTTCTTTTACAATATCGACAAGCTTTTCAGCTGAGGTTGTGCCTGTTTCCGTTGATAGTTCCAGCAATTCAACTTCGGTTTCTCCCTTAGCTGCCAGCTCAAAACCCTCAATTATGTATGCCAATCCCTTGGCGCCAGCATCTACAACTCCAGCTTCTCGTAGCTTCGCAAGCAACTGTGGGGTTCTTTCAACAGTATTTTTTGCGATTCTTGAAAGACCTTCAAAATACTCTGTAAATTCATCTACTTCTTCAAGCTCTTCAGCAGCCTGCACTGCCAGTTCTTTGATTACAGTAAGCATCGTTCCCTCTACTGGTTTCATCACTGACTTATAAGCAACTTTTCGCGACTCTTCGAGACATTCTGTAAATGCTTTAGTTGAAAGCATCTTTCTGCCGTTTACGCCTTCAGAAAGCCCTCTGAATATTTGAGAAAGTATTACTCCAGAATTTCCTCTGGCGCCCATCAACATACCCATTTTTACAGCGTTAACGACTTCTGGAAGATCATCACTGTTTACCTTATCGAGGTATTCAACAGCTTCTAGCATAGCTGCTGACATATTTGATCCTGTGTCACCGTCCGGTACAGGAAATACATTAAGAGCATTTATTTCATCTTTATTGGCAAGTAAACGCTCAGCGGCTTTTCGAAAAGCCAATATAAAAAACTTACCGTTGAGCCTTTTCATCTCAACGATCCTCCTAGTCCTGAATTCCAACTACATAAACATTAACTTTTACTGCTGTTGCTTCAATATATTCCTTCAGACGGTGAAAAACATTTTCCTGGATATTTTTGGCAACTACCGGGATATTAACCCCATACTCAAGAACGAGTTCAATATCCAAAATCAACGAACCATCAATTTCTTCGTTCACTTTTATTCCATGCCTCTCTTCTGAACCAAAAAGGCGTGAAAGCAATCCCTGCTGGGTAGTGCCAACATTAACTGGACCATAAGACTCAGCTACAACCTTCTTTACTATTGATGTAATAACTTGTAAGGAAATTTCAACCTTACCGTACTCTGTTGTTATTAACACGGAATTCACCTCGCAATTCTTTTATCTTTCTTTCAAGACTATCACAATCAAGTGAAAGTTCTCTTAAAACCTCTTCTCGAGTACCCTGTTCTGAAAATTTATCATCTATTCCAATGTTTGTTACTCTTACTATTATTCCATTATCACTGAAGTAATTCATTACTGCATTGCCAAATCCACCCAACCTTGTTCCTTCTTCAACAGTAATAATTTGACTGTAATTCCTACCAATTTCATTAAGTACTTCTGTATCAAGCGGTTTTATTGACCTGCAATTATACATGGTAATGTCGAGTTTCTTACTTACCGGTAATGCTCTATCTACCATGCTTCCAGTAGCAAGAATTACCGTTTCAGTTTTAGAGCTGGCTGCATTAATCTTATTCCATTTAAACACATTCAGCTTTTTCATTCCATTTATTATCTCATCAGGGTTCCCTTTTTTTGTCTCTCTGGGATATCTAATAAATATGGGCCCATCTATTCTTCCCATACTTAATACTGAATAAAGCATGTCTGAAAGCTCTTGTAACCCTGAAGGAGCTAAAATTGTTACATTAGGAACCGCATTAAGATATGAGATATCAAATATCCCGTTATGCGTGGGACCATCTTTACCGACTATCCCAGCTCTGTCCACCGCAAATAATACGGGTAACTTTTGCAAAGCTATATCATGTATAACCTGATCATATGCTCTCTGTAAAAATGTTGAATAAACTGCGAAAACTGGACGAAACCCTCGAGTTGCCAATCCTGCAGCAAAATTAGTGCACAGTTGTTCCGTAATGCCCAAGTCATAAAACCGTCCAGGAAATTCATCAGCAAAATAGTTCATCCCAGTGCCATCAGGCATTGCAGCAGTTATTCCAACTATACTGCTATTATCCCTTGCAAGTTTTCTTAACGTTTTACCAAAAATCTCACTGTATGAAACAAAGCCATTATCTTTAATGTTCATTCCTGTTTCAGGATCAAATTTAGATACACTATGATATGCATCAGGTTTTTCCTCAGCATATCCAAGGCCTCTACCCTTTTTTGTAACTGCATGCACAACAAAAGGTTCATCAAATTTTTTCACTAATTCAAAAAGATCAATCAAATCTTTTATTTTGTTGCCATCAACGGGTCCAAGATAATTCAGTCCAAAATCTTCAAATATGTTTCTTCCCAGCACTGCATGCTTTACACCACTTTTAAGATTTGAAAGCAATTGTTCAATGCCTTTGAGTTTCATCGTCTCAAGTGATTCTCTAATTTCTTCCTTCATTTCTCTATAAAATGGGTTTAGTCTTAACTCATCAAGCTTCGAAGACAATAAGCCAACATTTTTGCTAATGCTCATGCCATTATCATTAATTACAAGAATGATTTTTGAATTCATTTCACTCATCTGATTTAAAGCTTCAAGGCTGGAGCCAGATGTTAACGCTCCATCCCCAACCACAACTATAATTCTTCTATAATCTCTATCCATTTCAAGGGCTTTTTCTATTCCCAATGCTACCGGGATACCTGTTCCAACATGCCCTGTGCCAAAAACATCATATTTACTTTCATCACGTTTAACAAATCCGCTTATTCCATTTTTTTGCCTTAAGGTTTTAAATGAATGATATCTTCCTGTCAAAAGCTTATGTGTATAAGCCTGATGCCCTGTATCCCATATAATAATATCTTTTGATGGGTTAAAAACTCTATACAGCGCAATGGTTAATTCTACCGTTCCCAGATTGGAGGCCAGATGACCTGAGTTTTTTGAGACCACCTTGATGATGTAGTCTCTAAAGTTATCTGCCAGAGCATTGAGTTCTGTATAAGAGTATTTTTTTAGCTTTTCAAATAAAGGTTCTTCTAGATTACCCATCATAATCACCAAAATTCCCTGAAGCTGCTTTTACAAGATGATCAAACAGAAGTGCTGTTGTGACAGTTCCAACACCACCAGGTACAGGTGTAATATTGCTCACTTTATCTTTTACCTGATCGTAGTTAACATCTCCCACCATTCTACCATTCAAGAAATTTATGCCAACATCGATCACTGTAGATTCACGTTTTACTTCCTTTTCGGAAACAAAATTCGCCTTCCCAACAGCCGTAACAAGTATGTCTGCATTTTTCATTTTATTTCCAATATACTGTGTTCTTGAATGACAAACAGTTACTGTTGCATCCACACCTTTTTTTAACATCAGTAATGCCAGGGGTTTTCCCACAGTTGTCGAACGACCAACGATTGTTACATCTTTGCCTTTGAGATCAATATTATAATAATCCAATATCTCCATAACTGCCTCAGCAGTTGGTGGTTTAAAAATTGGTCTACCCAGTGCTAGCCAGCCGAAATTCTTTGCTGTTCTTCCTTCAATATCTTTTTCGGCCTTTAGCTTTTCAGCTATTAAATAGTGCGGAACATTCTTTAGTGGGTGCATAACCATAACCCCATCAACTGTAACGTCGTCATTAAGCTCCTCAATATCTTTTTCCGGTTCTTTCGACGCTTCTCGTTCAATAATTTCGATATTGAGCTTTTCACCCTGTTTACTTATGCTTTTCATATATGATTTTGTAGCTTTGTCTGGCTCGCTTGTGTAAATAATCATTTTCGGCTTTTTATCAAGCTGTTTTATCTCCTCTTCAATTTTTTGATATATTGAATCTGCCAGTTTTTTTCCGGACAGAATTCTACTCATAATACCACCTCAAAACAATCCACTGATCGTTCCATCTTCATCAACGTCAATCTTTGTTGCTCCCGGTATCTTTGGCAATCCTGGCATAAGAAGAATACTTCCAGCCACAGCCACAATAAATCCTGCACCAGCAGATAAGGTAAGATCTCTGATATTAAATGTATAGTCATCAGGTGCACCTTTAATGTCTGCATTATCAGTGACAGAATACTGTGTTTTTGCGACTATCACTGGTAGATTTCCGTAACCATGTTTTTTGAACAGCTTTAATTTTTTTCGGGCTGAGGATTCGTAATTGACCCCGCTTGCCCTATATATTTCTTTTGTCAATTTTTCAATTTTCTTTTCAATTGGTTCATCTAGGGAGAATAGCGGCCTGAACTTCTTTTCACTGCTGCTTTCTATTTCATCTAGAACTCTCTGAGCTAATTCCATTCCTCCTTTTGAACCATTTTTCCATACATCTGATTTCTCATAAACTATATTATTTTCTTCACATAATCGTGCAAATGCTTCTATTTCATTATCCGTATCATTATCAAATTTATTTAAAGCGACTATAACGGGAACGTTGTATTTTCTCATGTTTTCATAGTGAATACGCAAATTCTCGAAGCCTTTTTCCAATGCCCCAATATTTTCAACATCAAGTTCTTTATTAGAAACCCCACCGTTAGACTTAAGTGCACGTATCGAAGCCACTAAAACTATCGCAGAAGGTTCGAATTTGCCAGTCTGGCTAACAAAATCAAGGAATTTTTCTCCTCCAAGTTCTGCACCAAATCCTGCTTCAGTTATCACATAATCGCTGAGTTTTAAAGCAAGTTTTGTAGCTACGAGTGAGTTTGTACCATGGGCAATGTTTGCAAAAGGTCCACCATGAACAAAAGCGGGAGTTCCTTCTATAGTCTGAACAAGATTCGGATTTAAAGCATGCTTTAATAGAGCAGTCATAGCGCCATGCACCTTTAACGATTTTGCCTTTACGAATTCTCTCGAATAATCCCTCCCCACCACGATGTCTCCAAGGCGTTTCTTAAGATCACTTATGCTTGTTGCGAGACACAATATAGCCATTATTTCAGAAGCAGCTGTGATTATAAAATTGTCTTCACGCGGATAACCATTTGAATGCCCCCCAAGTCCAACAATGATGCCTCTCAAAGCTCTATCATTCATGTCCATGGCTCGAGGCCAATATATTCTTGTGGGATCAAGCCCCAATACATTTCCAAATTTTATATGCGCATCTATAACAGCAGATAAAAGATTATGGGCTAATGATATAGCGTGCATATCACCGGTAAAATGCAGGTTAATATCTTCCATGGGCAAAACCTGAGAATATCCTCCCCCTGCTGCTCCGCCTTTTATGCCCATTATTGGGCCGATAGAAGGTTCTCTAAGCGTTACCATGGATCTTTTGCCTAATTTATTTAGAGCCATGCTCAAGCCTATTGAATTCGTAGTTTTTCCTTCGCCTGCACTCGTGGGACTCATGGCAGTAACCAGTACTAACTTTCCGTCTTTTTCTTGCCTGAGATTCTGGAGTAATCCATGGGATACCTTCGCTATGTAATCGCCATGCAGTGTTAAAGATGATTCTGGAATATCTAAATTATTCGCGATCTCTTTTATAGGTTTTAACGTGGCCTTTTGCGCAATTTCAATATCTTCCATGTAAACCCTCCTTAGAGTTTCCTTTTTTCTTCCTTTGCGTACTTTTTGGCAATTTTATCCAGAACACCATTTACAAACTTCCCATCCTGCTGAGTGGCGTACATCTTTGCAATTTCTATCGCTTCATTTAGCGTAACCTCTATTGGGACATCATCCTCATAAATCAATTCATAGGTTCCCAATCTCAATACATTTTTATCGACTGAGGCAAGACGGTTCAAAGTCCAGTTAGAAAGCGACTCATCAATTATCTGATCGAGATGGCTTTTGTTGTCAATGATCCCCATTAAATACCTTTTAGCCAAACTAACGAGATCAGAGCTTAATAAGCAATACGAAATTTCATCATCAAGAAATTTATTGGTAATATCAATGTCTTTATGAAAATCATACTGATATATTGCCTTAAAAACTATATCGCGCATTCTTCTTCTACCGTACATTCTTCCCCTGTTATAGTT
>Ga0182238_1000417_pt1 | contig 12977 bp, 9 predicted proteins | sample hydfrates6_PW_90_FD_132439 | JGI IMG/M metagenome (GOLD analysis project Ga0182238, IMG submission 132439) | Subsurface microbial communities from deep shales in Texas, USA - hydraulic fracturing test 6_PW_90 | ecosystem: Environmental > Aquatic > Deep subsurface > Shale gas/oil reservoir >... | reverse complement strand
GCTAATTTAATCTGCAAAATATTTTTATTTTTACTAATTTAATTTGAAAATTATGCTGAAATTTTAGCTAATTTAGGCTGGTTTAATCTGAAAAATTTAACTGGATTAACTTGCAAAATCACACTCAAGTGCCAGAGCATATAATGTTTGCATAGTTCTGTCATACATGGTTGGTATTCCTAATGGACGCTTTTTGTTTATGCCTTTCTTCGCGATATATACACGTTTAAGTGGCTTTGTTCTAGTCAAGCAAAATTGTAATACCTCATGTTAGTTTGAATGCCGTGCTTCAAATGGCGTTCTTCCGCCATTGAATGTATGAGGTCTTCGATGATTATACCAATCGAAGACGTACTCATAGACACCTTGGTTTAGATCTTCGTCTGTTTCAAACGTGTAATGATAAATGAACTCTGTTTTCATTGTATTATAGAAGCGCTCCATCGGAGCATTATCATATGGGTTGCCGGATCTACTCATGCTTTGAGTAATTTCATGAGCAGCACAGAAGTTGATGAATTCTCTAGATGCAAACTGCGAACCCTGGTCACTGTGAAGGATCAATTTTTCCTTGATATTGTTCGTAGACAGAGCAATTTCCATTGTTTGAATGGCAAGATTTGCATCGATCCATTTGCCGTTCAAAGTAGCAACAATGCTTCTGTCGTAAAGGTCTATAATGCTGCAATTGTAACGTTTGGTGCCATTTTTCAGCTGGAGATAGGTGAAATCAGTACACCAGATCTGATTGGGTTTTTCTGATGAAAATTCCTGACCGATTAGATTATCAAATATGTGATTTTGATAGCCCTTTCGGTAGGGCTGTTTCTTGCGGCGAACGATTGCTTTAATGCCCATTTCTCGCATGTACGAATAAACGGTACCATAAGAACACTCGATGTTTTTGCGATTCAATAAGTCGCAGATCATTCGATAACCAAGTGCTCCATTATGCTCATGGTATAAATTTCGTATTTGATGCTTCAGTTGTTTCTTTTGCTGACGATAGGCCGCTTTTCGGTCTTTCAGATAGTTGTAATAATCATTTGGGTAAAGATTGAGTCGGTTTAGAAGCCAGTTTATACCAAATTCAAGATGATACTCTTGGATAAACTCGTACTTTTTTAATCGATTTCCTGGATAACGTATAATTAATTTCGCAAAAACAAAATAACGAAAAATGGACGTGTCCATAGCCGTTTGGTAAAATCAAGTTACCACACAAAATCCAACCAAAGGAGGCTATGAAACATGTCCGATAACATTATACAATTAAACGAACAAGTAATCAAAACCGAACTGAAAGATCTGGTAAGAAATAGTGTGGAGGAAACGCTTAATGCGCTTCTCGACAAAGAAGCTGATGAGCTAATCAATGCTGCCAAGTATGAGCGTACCAGCGAAAGACAAGGTTATCGATCTGGTCATTATCAAAGGAATCTGACAACCACATCCGGAGACGTAACGCTCAAGGTACCAAAGCTAAAAGGTGTTCCCTTCGAAACCGCCATCATTGAAAGATATCGCAGACGGGAATGCTCCGTGGAAGAGGCCTTGATTGAGATGTACCTTGCCGGAGTATCCGTTCGCAGAGTCGAAGATATTACCGAAGCATTGTGGGGAACCAAGGTGTCCCCTGGCACAATCAGCAACCTGAATAAAAAAGCCTACGAGCACATCGAAGCATGGCGCAATCGCCCACTAACCGGCGGAAACTATCCATATGTTTATGTGGATGGGCTCTTCCTGAAACGCTCCTGGGGTGGCGAATATGAGAATGTCGCCATACTGATTGCCATTGGTGTAAACGCGGATGGCAATCGGGAAATTCTAGGTGCCGCAGAAGGAATGAAGGAAGACAAGGAAAGCTGGAGTTCTTTTCTTCAGTGGCTCAAAAGCCGCGGTCTTACTGGTGTACAGCTCATCGTCGGCGATAAAAGTCTTGGCATGCTTGAGTCAATACCGGGGGTTTTCCCGGAAGCAAAATATCAAAGATGCACCGTTCACTTTTATCGTAATGTCTTTTCTGTTACCCCTAGATCCAAGATGAAATTTGTCACCAAGATGCTGAAGGCAATCCATGCAAGCGAGGACAAAGCTGCTGCCAGGGACAAAGCGAAGCAAGTCGCTGAGAAGCTCAAAGAGATGAAGCTCCACCAGGCTGCAAAGAAGGTTGAAGACGGCATCGATGAAACGCTTACATACATGTCATTTCCAGTTGAGCACTGGACCCGTATTAGGACCAACAATGTCATCGAGCGTCTTAATCGAGAAATCAGGAGGCGCACAAAAGTCGTCGGTACATTTCCCGATGGAAACTCTGCATTAATGCTGGTATGTGCAAGGCTGCGACATGTTGCCGGCACCCAATGGGGATGCAAGCGGTATTTGAACATGAAACACCTGGAAAGAATGGAGCTTGATCAGCCAGAATCAATCGCTCTTTAAATATAATCAAACCAAATGGCTAAATGATTTTGCGAAAGAATCTTGACGGTACCTAGTGTTTCGCACGCTTTGCGAGCTCAACTGGCTAAAGCCGCAAATAAAAAAAGCCTAAAAAGGCTTTTGGGGGAGTTTTGGTGTAATTCGTTATTAGCAGATTTTTGGAAAATAGTTTGGCAACAAATTTCACCTGTTTCAAATATTAGAAAAAGTTTTTGAAATTAGTAAGTCCAAAAACCAATTTACTTCTTTCATAGTTTTGCAGTTTTATATCTTTATATCGATTTTAGCAGTGGTATTCTTTTTCGATAACTCAAAATTGATGTATATCCCATGTTTTTAAGTAGTTTAAAAATATCTTCAATACCATTACCCAACATATCAGGGCGGTGAGCGTCTGACCCCACAGTTATCATCTCACCACCTTTTGATCTATAAAGCTTTAATACGTCTATGGAAGGAAATATTTCCTTCGCACTTGAGATCAATCCTGAGGTATTGATTTCTAACGCAATATTTCTATTAATCATCACATCAAAAATACTTGATATCAAATCATAATAGACCTCCATATCGTAGTTTCCAAAAACATCAAATGCATACCTCTTCATCAGGTCAAAATGCCCTAAAGCGTCCATATCTCCAAATTTTACGCTTTTGTATAATTCTTCAAAATAATCTTCATAACTTTCATTTTTCTGCTTACCCCTTATATGTTTTCTAAGTTTCTTTATTCCGATATTGTGAACCGATCCAATAATATAATCTAAATCTTTCCTCATAAGAAAGCTTTTAATTACATCATTTTTTATATGTGTTTCCCCAATCTCAAGACCTTTCCTAATTGTGATTCTTTCTCCAAAGAGGCCTATACACCTTTCAATTTCTTCGGCATATTTTTGGTAATCTAATACTTCGTAACTCGGATCATAGTTATTTACTGAAAAATGTTCTGTAAAGCATATTTCAGTTAAGCCTTTGGTGATTGCACATTGGCACATTCCCTCCATTTTAGCCTTACCGTCAAATGAAAATTTTGTATGTATATGGGTATCAATCAAATTTTTAATAACACTCACCCCTATTAAAAGTACCGAGTACCCTTTCTTCATCCTATATTCAATAATACTCTTAGTCAACAACCTCTGTATTAAGCGATATCTATAAATTCCGCTCATGCCTACTTTGACAGTTTTTCAACCACCCACTTTAAGTTTAATAAATGTTCCAATCTTGTCGATAATTTCTTTAACCGATGAATCATCAAGCCGATCTGCACCTGGGTTCCAATATTCAATACCCATAAAAGAGTATTTGCCTTCTGCCAATCTATGGTATGGTAAGAAATTCACTTCTTTAACCCCAATTTTCTCGGCAAATCTGACAATTTTCGTAAGATCCTCCAAGTTATTGTTAAATTCTGGTATTACAGGAACCCGAATCACAATACGTTTAGCGATCTTTGCCAAACGCTCGCAGTTCTCCATTATTCGTTCACAGCCTACACCTGTATATTCAGTATGTTTTATATTATCTACACTTTTAATATCAAACAAAAATACTTCCACAAGATCAGCAATTCTCTCAAAATTCTTCCATGGTACATAGCCACACGTTTCAATTGCAGTACTAAGATTTTTAGTTTGACATAGATAAAGCAATTCTTCCAAAAAATCAATCTGGAGCAATGGCTCACCACCACTGAATGTTACACCGCCATTAGTACGTTTATAGAAAGAAACATCTTTTATAACTTCCTCAAGAACTTCTTGAGGTAGCATATGCCGCCCCTTAATATACTTCGCTTCAGCATAACATCTATCCGTACATTTGCCACAACCAGTGCAGAGCGAACGATTAAAACCATTAATACTTGAAGCACCTGTCTCGCATACCTCGATACAAAGACCACAACCAATACATAATTCAGGATTAAACATCAGCTCTGGTGACGGATCAATTGACTCTGGATTGCAGCACCATTTACAATTTAGCGGACATCCTTTCAAAAACACAGTAGTTCTAATTCCAGGACCATCATGAATTGAAAATCGTTGAATATCGAATACACAACCCTTCATTTCAATACTCCGTTAAACTAGTTCGATTAATTATATCATCTTGCACACTTTTACCAAGGACAATAAAAAACGCACTATAACCAGCTACACGGACTATAAGTGATCTATATTCATCAGGGTGCTCTTGTGCTCGAATAAGATCTTCTTTCGTGACTACATTAAACTGTGTTTCCCATACACCGCAGTCTACTATACTTCGCATGAACTCACCAAATATTCTATCGCTATCTTCACCCTTGAATATTGTTGGATGTATAAGCTGATTCAATACTGAACCATGGCCAGCTCGCACATTCGAAAGTTTGCCAGCAGATTTGAGTACAGCTGTCGCACCAGATTTATCATCACCGTGCGTCGGTGATATTCCACCATCATTAAGAGGCTCTCCTGAATGTCTACCATTTGGTGTGGCAGCAGTTCGTTCTCCATTAGGCACATTTGCCGTAAGGTAGTAAATCCCTGCAGTAAATACTCCTCCACGTGCATCCTTGCGCCCTTCAAGAGCATCACAAAATACCGTCATCGCAAAATCAGACATTTTGTCAGCTTCATCAATGTCATTGCCATATTTAGGTGCTTTATTTCTCAACATTAGCCTTAAAGGTTCTTCTTCAGAAAAGTCATTTTTTAATGCTTTAATAAGACTATCAATACTTAGTTTTTGATCATCAAAAACTAATTTTTTTATTGCCATCAATGAGTCCCCCACAGTTATTGGTCCTACCCCCAATGGTGATATAAAGTTATACTTGGCTCCTCCACGTTCAAAATCCACACCTCTTTCGATACAGTCATCAATTACAACTGAACAAAATGGTAATGAAAGATATCTTTTATGACACATATCGATGATTCTGTCATATTTCACTAGAATATCAGTAAAATATTCTACCTGCCTTCTATAAGCTTCTTTAACATCATCAAAACATGTAAATAAGATTGCTTTTCCAGTTTTAGGCCCCATCTGCTGATTTGTAAGCATACATCGACCATCATTCAGAGCCAATTCAATGCATTTTGCCAGATTTAAATGACCACTATTCCCCCAACTGTTAGTTTTACCGTCAATCACAGGCTCGCTACAACCAAGAAAACTAAAATTATACGCATCCTCATCGCTGATGCCAATCATTTTTACTGCACGCTCAATAAGTTCATCATTATATATTTTTACTTTGTTAAGACCTGACTTAACATTCTTCGTTGTAGCATCTATAAGTCTCTGAGAAGTACCTTTATGTATCCGAACCGCAATATCTGGTTGCGCCAGTCCTATTCTCCTGTCAGCTTCCAAAACAAGTATCGAAATGTCGTTAGTTATATCACTACCATCCTCTAACGTTCCGCCAATTGTAATAGTCTGACCATGAGCAGGGCCTGTATTTACAGCAGCAGATTCATTGGATGCTATTTTATCTATTTCAGATAGTTTTAGATATAAACATTCCATAAGCTCAAGAGCTTGCTTTTTATCTATTCTCCCGGCATCAATATCAGCTTTATAATAAGGGTATAAATATTTATCCATTCTACCAAGGCTAATGGCAAGACCATTTCCTTCAAGTTGAATTGTCAGCTGAACCAATAAAATAAACTGTAGTGCTTCCCAATACGACGATGCTGGTTTCGCAGGAATATTTGCACAATTTTTCGCTATCTTAATCAATTCCTCTTTTCGAAGATCGTCTTTCTCGTATTTTGCCATTTCCATTGCAAGTTCAGAGAATCTTTTCATGTAGCGAATTGCTGCTTTCATTGATTCTATTGTTGAAAGATAAAACTCACGTTTATCTACATAATCATCGTTATTCATGTCAAGCTCAGATAATTTTTTTTCGCACCTTTGGATAATTTTATCAAATCCAGTTTTTAATAAATACTCGTAATTAGGCACTAGATGTCCTGGTGATTTTGCAGCATAACTAGCATTATAAATTACTTTGGTATCAAGCACCGGTTTAAACTCATCAGGTACACAAGCCATAATACGTTCGTCAAGCGAACGCCCTTTCCAGTATTCAAGTAATTTTCTCATCGTAGCTTTTTGATCTTCGGTTATCTCAAATTTGTCACCTGGACGTGTTGGAAAATCGTCCATTTGAGCTGCTATCCAGCCCCCTGAATATTCTGGAAACAAAGGGGCACTGCGTACAAATTGAGTATGGCAACCTACTAAAAGTTCATTTTCATGGATATTAATGCTCATTTTATCCATCAAATGATATAGCGCAAGCGCTCGTTTCATGGGCTCGGATTTATCTTCATTTCTTTTATAACTCTCTGTTATAAGTACTGCACGCTCAGTATCAGCCATCCTTGTAGCCGATAAAAACGTGTTCCTGAGTTTTTCTATTCTATCATTCATATTTTGGACCTCCGTATAGATTATTATCTGCATTTTCTCTTATTACAATCGATTATTGTACTTACCTTGTTTCTTCTATCTTATATCAGCAAAAGATTTCATCATACCTATAGAATATTTTTATCTACTCTCTTATTTAATCCTTACTTTTATTTTCTAGATTAATTACTACTGCTTATCTGCCACCAATTTCAACTTTAACATTTGTTCCTTTAAAATATGCTTTGAATTTTTCTAATTCAGTTTGCTTAGGCATTTCAACATCTTCCATTTCAAATGGAATTTTCAATAATTTATATTTATAGGATCCATATTTATGAAATGGTAATATTTGCAGTGTGATTTCTGATTTGCATTTAGAGAAAAAATCTATCATCATATGTGCATTTTGACTCGTGTCATTTACACCAGGAATAAAGGGCATCCTAATAATAAAATTAATATTCAATTTATCAAGTTTAACAAGATTTTCTAAAATAATCTTATTTGAAACTCCTGTAGTTGCTTTATGAATCTCTTCATCCATTGATTTTAAATCATAAAAAACTAAATCCGTATATTTAAGAAGTTCTTCCATCTTATTCCAATCTGAATATCCTGTTGTTTCAATTGCAGTGTTTATTTTTTCTGCTTTACATTTTTTTAATAATTCAACCGCAAATTTAAACTGATGCATTACTTCTCCACCTGATAATGTAATTCCGCCTCCTGAAACATCATAATAGGATAAATCTTTTTTAACTATATCTATTACCTCATCAACCGTCATTTCATAACCAAATATATCTAAAGCACCAGAAGGGCAATTTTTTATACACAACTCATTCAAATTACAGATACTCTGATCAATGAATATTTTTTTCTCCCCTGATATTCTAACAGCTTTCACTGGGCATACCGTTAAACAAGTCAAACAACCAATGCACTTGTCTTCTTGCCAAAATATTTCCCTTGTACTCTTTATAGCTTCTGGATTACTACACCATTTACACCTTAAAGGACAACCTTTCATAAATACTACTGTTCTAATTCCAGGTCCATCATGTATGCTATATCTTTGGATATTAACTACCAATCCTTTAATTTTTTTCATTTTTTCTCCTTATCTAACTACTGATAATACTTTTTATTCTCAAAATTAGACTTCGCTTCTCTTCATCAAATTTAAGTTTATTTACTTAAAAATAATATAATAGTATATTTGAAAAATTCCATTGACGCCAAATAAAGCTAAGTTACTATTAAAAGTACAAAGGTGAACCTTGAAGCTCACCTTTATATTAATACTACATACCTGTGATCGCTTTTGACAAATATCCTATAATTGAACCTAATATACCATAATCCATTTCACCCCAAGTTGTTCCCGATGATATCAATACCTCCCCAGTTAAGGGTATTAGCAATGCAATTGTAAAACTAATCATTACTGATGAAATTATTGCTGCTAAGATAGCCCCACGCTTTCCACCAGTAACATTTCCAAATACCGCTGCAGGTCCACTGGCAAAGAAGTGCGGTACAACTCCGGCAATAACTACATATTTGAATGCTAAAGGTCCAGCCATCAATAAAGTGAATATTAATCCTAATGGAAAACTTATTAAAAAACCTAACAACCATGCATTTGGAGCATATGGCATAACTACAGGACAATCTAAGCCAGGTTTAGCATCAGGTACAATTTTTTCTGATATTCCTTTAAATGCTGGTACTATTTCTGCAATAATCATTCTTACACCTGCTAACAAGACCGTAATACCAGCACCAAATTGAAGCCCTTGCATTATTGACCACATTATCCTATCTTGTGTTCCAGTATAATTTGAAGCTACATCTCCACCAGCAATGAATGCTACTACAATGAACACAATTACCATTGTAGATCCAGTTGCCAAAGTAGTATCTCTGAAAAACATAGCCCATTTTGGCAATTTAATTTTTTCTGTACTGTCTTCAGGATCTCCTACAAATTTCCCAAGAAATGCGCCTATAAAACAACCTATGTTCGTAGAATGAGCATATGCAATACCTGCATTATTTGTTATCTTATCCATGTACGGCTGAACTAGTGCAATAATTAGCGGGCAGTAAATACCAACAATCAATCCGCCTAGTAGAACCAGCGCTATACCAGAAAGAGGTGTATAAAGGCTCAACATTACCGTTACAAGAAGGGCTATATATAATAAATGATGCCCTGTTACATATATATATTTAAATCTAGTTAATCTTGCAACAATTACATTAACGAAAAACCCTGTAACCATAATCAGTGCACCACTTGTACCGTATTCCAACAATGCTACTGATGCAATAGCTTCATCATTCGGTACTACACCTGTAATCCCAAGAGATGCTTCTAGCATTCCCCCAATTGGTGAAAGTATCCCTACTATGTGTCCTGCACCTAATCCAAGAATCATAAAACCAATAATCGTTTTCATAGTTCCACCGATTATATCTGAAAAATCTTTCTTTTGAACTAGTAATCCAACTAGAGCGATTGCTCCTAAAAAGATTGCCGGTACTCCCAATATTTGCGTTGCAATGTATGAGATGATATTCATTAATTTTACCCCCTATGTTCATTAAATTTTATTTAAATAAGATAGTATTATGGACTTTATAAATTTTATTAATATATTAATCTGAGCAAATGCAATATTTTATTAATTTATATTTGTTTTGCTTTTTTCATGTATTTTATGTATCACCTTCTTTCGAAACTAGATTAAGTCCGTATAATGGTGTAAAAAGAAATAACAAATAAAATGAGCCAAGATGCTCATCCTCGGTTAAAATAAAGTTACCACACAATACATAATCGAGGAGATGAACAAAATGGCTCAATTACATATTACATTGGACACCAATCTTTTGCACGGACTTTTTACAAAAGATTCAAAAGATGAAGCATTTTCTAAGCTTTTAGAAGCAATTCTCAATCAAGTACTATTAGCTCAATCAAGGGAACAGCTTGGTGCTGAGCCTTATGAACGAACAGAAGATCGCATAGCTTATCGAAATGGTTTTAGAGATCGAGAATTAACTACCCGAATAGGAGCAATCACTCTGCGAGTACCACGCCATAGAAATGGCGAATTCAGTACTACTATGTTTAAGCGGTATCAACGTAGCGAACAAGCATTAGTTCTCGCTATGATAGAAATGGTGGTCAACGGTGTCTCTACTCGAAAGATAGAGAATATCACCGAGGAACTTTGTGGCAAAACATTTTCCAAATCTACAGTATCAAAGTTATGTGAGAACCTTGACCCGTACATCAAAGCTTTTAGAAATAGACCGCTAGAGAAACATTATCCTTTTGTCATTGTTGATGCCATGTATTTAAAGGTTCGTGAAGATGGCAGAGTTCGTTCAAAAGGATTACTTATTGCAACTGCTGTTAATGAAAATGGTACTCGTGAGGTCATAGGTTTCAATCTAAATAACAGCGAGTCAGAAACTAGTTGGGGCGAATTTTTTGAAAGCTTGAAAAACAGAGGTTTATCCAACGTTGACTTGATCGTTTCTGATAATCATAAAGGTCTTGTAAAAGCCATTAGAAAGCATTTTCAAGATGCAACCTGGCAACGCTGTCAAACACATTTTTCAAGGAACGTTCTTGATAAAGCACCAAAAAGCCAGCAGCCTGAATTGAAAAAATATTTAAAAAGCATATACAATGCTATAAACATAGACGAAGCCCGCCGATTCTTGAAAGAAATACTTGAAACCTTCGGCACTAGGGCACCAAAAGCAATGGAGCTTTTGGAAGAAGGCTTTGAAGATGTCATGGCAGTCATGAGTCTTCCTGAAAAATACAGGAAAAGACTCCGTACAACAAACAGTATCGAACGTCTAAATGAAGAAATAAGACGTCGAGATCGTGTAATTCGAATATATCCAAACGAAGCTTCGGTGCTTCGTCTTCTAGGTGCAGTTCTAATGGAACAAGATGAAAAATGGTCCTCAGGAAGAAAGTATCTGGATATGTCCGATTACTATGATTTTTTAAAGCTTGAGCAATCAGCCAAGGTTAGCTCAGCTGCTTAAAGATATGCAACCGAGGGAATTTACACACTTTTATGGACTTGACTCGAAACTAGTTTGTATATAAATATTTGATTAAAATAAATATATCCATAACTTTTTTGTTATAATTAATTTAGTAGCACGGGAAGTTCTTCTAATCTATCGCCAAATAATTGAAGAACTTCCTTCATATTTATAAAACCAAAATCCTATCTAAATTTAACACATTATTTTATAAATCTAATTCTTCGATGATAGTTTGCAATTTTTCTTTCATTTCATCAGTTCCTGCAACATTTTGCACTGACATATATTTTTTGCCTAATCCGTCAAAATGTTTTTCTAAGTCAGACGTAATTACAAAGAAGTCACAATCAGCGTTAATCATAGTCCCTAAATCCCCATGGGCAACATTGAAATTTGTTATGCCCATTTCTTTCAAAGCTCTTTCACATGTCATTTTCAATAATAGACAAGTCCCTAATCCACACCCACATGCTGTTGCTATTTTCATATCTCCCCCCCCTTTCTATAAATAATATTCAGATCTACTAATTATATCTTGTTGCTGTATAGGGTCTAGTGCTGTAAATAATGCACTGTACCCAGCCACTCTAACTACTAAATCTCTGTATTCTTCTGGATTTTCCTGTGCTTTCTTAAGTACATCTGTCGAGATAATATTAAATTGAACATGCCATCCCATTTTAGAAAAAAATGTTTTTATTAATTCAATTAATTTATTTGTATCGGAATCATTTTTCAATATATTAGGTTGAAATCTCATATTTAGTAATTGTCCGCCAGTTGTTAACAAAGTAGATAATTTTGAAACTGAATTAAATACTGCCGTAGGACCAAATTTTTCAGTACCATGCATAGGTGATACACCATCCGCCGTTGGTTGATTAGCCTTTCTTCCATCAGCACTTGCCCCACATGCCTTCCCACAGGGTACATTGGCAGAAATAGTTACCGTCGCAGGCATAAAAATACCTCCTTTTGGTCCCCTTCCATATCGAGTATTCTTATACTTTACAATATCCTTAATAAAAATGTCATACGCCTCTTTTGTCAGGTTATCAACTTCATCGATGTCATTCCCATATTTTTCTGCATGATTTAATAATATCTGCCTAATTTTTTCACCCTCAACCCCATCAAAATCATTATCTAAAGCTTTTTTTAAATCACTCAATGTTATTTTTTTTTCATCAAAACACAATTTTTTGATTGCATATAAAGAATTCCCAACATTTGGCACTCCGACTTGGCAACCACTTATCATATCATAAATAGCCCCACCTTCTTTAATAGTCTTCCCTCTTCCTATACAATCTTGCACCAATGCAGAACAAAGAATATCTGGCACTAACTCTTCCATAGCTAAATCGTTAATATTATCAGCTGTAACATGTAATCTTGTAAAATACTTTAATTGCTTTTCCCAAGCTTTCATCACCATCTCAAATGATGTAAAATCATCTAAACTCCCTAACCCATTTTCTAGTTGTATTCCACTCCTAGCATCTACACCATTATTCAAAGCTAACTCTAACACTTTTAATAAGTTTAACTTACTCTTTCCATTTGCCCTATAACCCCATTTCCCAGGTACTTGAACCTCCAAACAACCCATTGTTGCATAATTATAGGCATCTTCTTTCTCAACACCCCTGAGTATAAGTGATGGTATTATAACTTCATCATTCACTAGCGCAGGCATACCAAATCCCTCTTTAATAATATCAACGCACATTCTCAGAAGTTTTTCCGGTGAATTTTTATGAATTCTCACGTAAAAATTCGGCTCACTCAACTTAATATCACCTAAAGATTCTAGCATTAAATAGGTCAGTTCATTAGTCTGATCATTACCATCAACATCCTGACCCCCAACAATGATATTTTGATATGTTGGATAACCCGCAACAAATTTTGTATGCGACCAAGGACGTAATTTAATTATTGAAAAAATTTTAATATAAAAACAGTCCATTAACTCTTTAGCAAATTCTTTATCTATAATTCCAGAATCAATATCATTC
>Ga0182238_1000416_pt1 | contig 13012 bp, 18 predicted proteins | sample hydfrates6_PW_90_FD_132439 | JGI IMG/M metagenome (GOLD analysis project Ga0182238, IMG submission 132439) | Subsurface microbial communities from deep shales in Texas, USA - hydraulic fracturing test 6_PW_90 | ecosystem: Environmental > Aquatic > Deep subsurface > Shale gas/oil reservoir >... | reverse complement strand
GACCGCTGAACGTCCTAAGCATCCATTCCAGTTTGTTTTCGCTCATGATCCAAACTCCTGCTATCCATTTGGAACTGCAGGATAAGCGAAGTATCAAAGCAACAGAATTATTAAAATGCGCCTAATTTTTAGGGAATCAGGGAAGACGTCCTTTATCCGCTCAACGCTTTTTTTAAAACTATGCTCATCTTTTGCAGCTTGCAATTGCTCTATCACATCAAGCTCTGCACCGATCTGTTCTGCAACTGTAATAGTCTTCTCCAGTAAATAGTCCCTCTTGTTTTCCACCACCTGCCGATAATAAGCATATGCAGCAACCCCAAGTCCTTGATTCTCACACTGGCGACCCTTCAGAAAGGCTTCCTTTTCGTCTCCTAAAATCCTCAGGAATCTGTTTGGGGTCGGAGGTCCAAATTGAGGGAATTCACCAATTTTCATTACTGTGAGTCTCTCTCTACTGAAAACTATCTGAATTGAATAGACTTTGTATGACGATCCGCAATTTGCACATATGTACCTAATTTGATGGAACTGCGGATTTTGAAAAGCTTCTATGAGGGCTTTGGATTTGAATATTCGAATGCCATTGCAATGATCACTTTTACAGTGAATGGTGATTGGTTCAGGGTTAAACCTAACAGAGTCAACATAATAATTGAAATGATCATCATCTATAATAACTTGTTGATAGGGAGGAACGTTTTCCAAAAAATCTCTAAAAGTAAAAGTTTTTTCTTCTGACATACTAATTCCACCTTAATTCTAAAACATCATACAAAAAATCATTAACCTCATGCCTTTTCCCTTTGTGCAGTATCATCGTCTGAATCCATGCGATGTTGAAATGTCGATCATCTTGGCGAAGCTGACAGAAGCCATAAAAAAAGATGTCACCTTTGTGATCCTCAAAGACTTTGTGTAGCTCGACTTTCCGACGTTCCTTTGGCTTGCCACGGGTTTTGTATGTGAACTGCACGAGCTCGTTGCCTTCCCAGAGGGACTTCAGCGTCGATTTCCACTCTTCTATATTATTGATGTACTGACGAGGGGCTTCATCGTATACCTCGCCAGTCTCAATGTCACAGTCGGCAGTGGGCGAAGGTTTGCTTTTGATTTGAATTTTTTCAGTAGCCTTACGCTTGTACTCGGCTTTTAAGACGTTGCAAGCGTGTTTGTAGGATACGCCTTTCTCGGCCATGATCCGCTTTGCCTTGCGATGGTTGGAAACGCTTTGAAACAACGCCCAGACTGTGAAGACAAATGCGACAAGTAACACGAGACCAAAGATCGACATGACCAGAGCTACTCCTTTTTAGGTGAAACACGGATGTAGTTAAATTTTGAGCAAGGGATTATTAATATGGAGTCATCTCTTGTGTGCAAGGCGATAAAATCGTTTGATAAGCTGATGATATCACCTTCGGTTTCCGTGACTCCGATAGCTTTAAATTCAGCAAATTGTTCATGGTGAGAGCTTGTCTTTTTATGAGATGGTGATGCTATTATCCAAACCGAGAGTAAAAGCATGAAGAAGGCGTTAATAAGTGTAAATCTAGTAAGAGTGTAATTGGTTAACCGAAAGGCTATAATTAGAACTCCAACGGCCGTCATCCCAAATAGATGATTGATGTAAAGAGAGCCTTGCTCGTTGGTAAAAAAAGGTATCCATATGCAAACTATTGTATATATGGATAGTGGAATGGCAATAATCAGCTGCCCTATTTTGCTTAATAAAAGCTTATCGATTTTTCTTCGAGCAAGTGTGTTTATTTTTTTCAAGTCATTTTTGAAAAGCCAAAAAGGCATCCAATAACAAGTGTGGTGAAGAGTGATAAGAATAAGATGTAAATAGTGGGGTTGGTTGCACCAAAAGAGATGGATTTCAGCTCCAAGAATTGGTTCAAGAAATCATCGTTTGCGAACTGCTTTGCGAATTGGAATTTGAAGAAATTTTCGACCGCGACAAAGGTAGAACCAGTGATTACGATAAAGGCAATCAGGTTGTTTGCCGTGATAAATGTTGACTGATTGATTTTCCGATTATGAGTGCAAAAAGGGCATTCTGCTGAGTATGTGGAGTATTCTTCTCTACAATAGATGCAGCACGCGATAGACATATTTAGCTCCATTTTGACTCTCTATAATAGCAAGGTAGCTACTACCACCATTCGCGTGTTGCGTAAAGGCAACACGCATTGTCGCAGCTAGCCCCCGACCAATCTGGCCGGGGGCTTTCCTTATCCTCCCATTCGTTCATCTAGTTCCAAAGTGCAGATGGATATCCGCTCGGCCAGAAGCCGCAGCAGCGGGGCCGCGTCTGAATCCAGATCGGCAAGGTAGTTCATGGCGTGCGCGATTCGGGAAAGCGTGTTCAGAATGTCGTCGGTGGAAGGTGTGTTCGATTCGAGCATGTAGCCTCCGAGTTGTATTTTTTACGTCCCGCTCGGAGGAGGTACGCGAACTGTCTCCGGGACGAAGCCGCAAAGCTGAAATGCTCTGGAGGGGGAGGGGCTACGGAAAAGTGTAATTAATGCAACCTGCCAACGTCATAATACGATTTTTCCAATCTTTACAGGGCGTAGAGGGCTAGGCGAGAAATGTAATAATTCGGTAATTGAATGTAATCAAAAAAGTAATGGTCAATGAAAACAGTGGGTTGGTTTTTAGGGAAAGCGTAATGAAATGACTGTAATTGGATTACAGTATTATTACATAAAAATTACAGTATACGGATATTCCACAATCCCTTGTCTGCCGGGCATTTTCCGACGTTCAAGAGGAAATCATTACGCCAATTACGGTTTTCCGTAGCCCCCTCTGGTTTCCGCAATTCCTTGTCCCGCTTCGCGCATGCGCACGTGCGTGTGCGTAAAAGGACAGGACACAACAAAGCGGCCATCAAGGACGAATCCTCGATGGCCGCTTGGCTGGGGGAGAGCTACCGCTGCACGTGCTGCGTGAGCTCAGGGTGTTGGCGCCACCACTTTCGGCAGGCATCTACATACGGGCACCGCCTCACGTTGGCCGCCTTGCGCAGCTCCCCGTGGGCGTGCGGACGTTTCTCCCAGCGAACCTTGCCCAGGCAGTAGCCATTCTGGTGGCATTCCAGAATGGTGGCAATGGCTGGATCCGAGCATGGGCGAGAGGGTTTGTCATACATGATCCTGCTATTCCTCCTCGGCCGTCCATTCTCCGCCTTCCTCAAAGGCAACGAACGCCGAGGCAGATCTACGATTCATGGTCACGGCGTCCACGGTATCCTCCAGAACGCCCTGCACAGGCATGTCTTTCGGGAGCCGTGAGAGCTCGTCCACCATTTCGCCTACCGTTGTGACATTGACTGCCCAGGATTCGTTGCTGAACATCTGGAATCTCCTTTTCTAGAGTCGGTTGATTCGCTCAAGCCTGCTCTTCCAGGCCGCAGCGGGTGCACCTCTTGTATTCGTGATGGCTGTCATGCCCATCATGAACAAAGTCGTGGTCGCACACATCCTGCAACGCCAGGATCGCGTCCCGGCGTTTCTTGACCTCCGCCTCGTGCGAAAGCATTTCCGTCCGTAATTGGTCGATCGTTTCTTTCATGGCTTCTCCATTTGACTACTTGCTGAAAATCCAACAGCGCATGGTCTTGTTGAAGTGCTGGCTGCTGACCGCCCTGCCGGCTTCCACGAATTTGTGGCGCTTGGATTGCGGCAGCAGCTTTTTCAACGTCTTCATGTCCGGCAGCTCTTGGCCATGTCTTTGGCAGAGCTCGCGGTACTGGCTCAGGTTGACGGCGATGATGCCGGGATCGGACGAGTGGTCCAGGAAGTTGTCCACCTTGGTGTCGTGCTGACTGTTCAGGTAGTGGTATGATTCCCAGAACTGCTCCACCAGCGGATGGTCTGCGGAAAGCCGCTGTTCGCGCTTGCGGGCGCGTTCGAGAATATAGATGGCCAGCTTGTCCTGACGCTCCTGATCCATGCTCGGGAACAGCACGGCCAGCGCCGCGCCGCATGCGGCAATCTGCGCATGGTTCTTCACCACGCGCTCGTTGCGGATGTCGCTCTGGGCGAACCATTTTTCATAACGATGGAAGGCCTCTTCATACACGGAGAGTATCTCGCGCTCCTTCTGCAGGGCCTTGCGTAAAAAGCCGCCCACGGACTGCGAGGTCTGTCGTTCGAACCAGCGGGCCACCTCGCGGCTGTCCGGCGTGTGGTGCCGCTTGTCCACGTGGAAATGAACGATGCGCTGCAAGAGCGCTTCGGAGCCGTCCACCTCGGCGTTCTGGCTGATGACCAGGGCGGCCTGAAAAAGGTTTTCCTCCACGTCGTTGTTCCGCCTGGCCACACCGAGCGTCCCTGTGCCGCGGCCGTTGAAAAACGGTTTGCACTCGTCAAAGTTGAACTGCCGGGCCTTGGCGTCTTTTTCGCCCGAGTCGCGGTCGGATTCGATTAACACGATGGGCAGGTTGGAAAGCTGGCTGAAGGCGCGCCGGCGTCCGGCGATGGTGGACTTCATGATGTCGAACCCTTCGTAATCGTCACGGCCGCAGAGCTTCCAGCAGAACTCCAGGGCGGTGGACTTGCCCGCGCCCGGCTCCCCGGTGAACTCGCAGAAGGGGAACGTCTTGTGCTTGGCGCGGATCTGTTGCACGAACAGGCTGCCGAGCCAGAAGGCCAGCAGGCCGAGTCCCTGCCAGTGAAATGCCTTGAAATAATCGTCCAGCCAGTCCGGGTGGAAATCGCCGTCCGTGTTGATGGCCACGCCGTTCAGGTTGGTCTTGATGCCCACGTTGCCTATGCGGAAATAGCCGTCCCGGTTCAGCCGTATCTCGCGACCACCGTGGTATGCGGCCTGCTGGTAAACGTATGCCTTGGTGTCGCGGTCATAGCCCACGAACGGCACCGACTGGACCGTCTTCATTTTCCGGTTCAGCCAGTTGTCGCGCAGGATTTTGAGCTGCCGGACGTCGCCGTCAAACGTGCCGCCGCTGGAGCGGTTCAGCAGCGACTTGTGGAAGGCATCCGGACTGGTGATGTTCGTGCCTTCCAGCCCGATGATGTCCGACGTGTTGCCGTTGGCGTATTCGATCTGAAAGACATACCTTTGTTCATCCATGATCGGATCCCGCTCCATGTAGAGGAAGCGGGGATTCACGTTGCTGATCTGATCCACGTCCACGTAGCGCAGAAAGATTCCCCAGCCTTGCGGGGAGTCCAGTTCGATCGGTTGCTGGTCGGGTTCCCCGTCGTCTTTTTTGGGTGGGGTCAACTCGTGCTGTAGCCCGGCGGTATCCACGGTGACGGAGTAGAGCGCGGACTTGAAGTCGAGGATGAACTTGCGCAGTTGATGACGGTTGTAAAAGTGGAAGGCCTTTTCCTCCACGTTCTCCGCCATGAACAGCTTGCCGTGATAGAGGCGTTCGCGGAGGAACTCGCGGGTGAGCTTGTGTTCGCGGTGATAGTCGTCCAGGTCCTTGTCGTTGTTTGGCAGGATCAGAACCTCGAACTTCTCGCCCATGTCCTTGAGCCGGCGCGCATGTTTTCGGGCGTCGCGCCGTCCGGCCTCGTCACCATCCAGCGCGAGGATCCACGTGATGCCTTGTCCCTTGTGTTCTTCGATCAGCTGCAGCGGAAAGTTCACGCACGAAAGGCAGGCCGCGGCCTTGATCTCCAGATGGTGCAGGGCGATGGCGTGAAAGCAGCCTTCCACCAGATAGCAGCGGTCGCCTTTCTCCAGTGCGAATTCTGGCGGCGTCCACGCCATGCCTTTGTACTTGCCCTCAAAGTTGGCCTTGCGGCCGTCGCGAGGGCGGCGGTCAATGAACCGCTCCCAGTAGATGCCCTGCTCCCGGTCCAGATAGAACCGCACGGTGGGGGCGAACTGGTTGGTCCTCGGGAACTGGTAGGCTCCCTGCTCGTACCAGCCCCGAATCTTGGAGAGGTCGAATCCCCGGTCCATGCCGAGGTAGGCGGAGGCTGTCGCGTTGCGGTCCTGCTCGGTCGGCGGGTAGCGTCGCGAGAAGTCTTCGAAGAGCTTGGGCAGAATCTCCCGCGTGGTTGCCGACCATCCGCACTTGTTGAGCCGGCCGCAGTGCAGCTTCCAGGGCCGCTCCTTGCTTACGTAAAGTTCCTTCTTGCCGCAGCTGGGGCATACGCCCTTGCGCAGGTAATCCCCCTGATCCTGAAACTGGAAGGAGGATTCCTGCATCAAGGCCTGAACTATTTCAGCTGCGCCGATGTCGGGACGATGATTGGTCATGATTAACCTTGCTGGGTTGCGGCTGAAAAGATCGGGTCACCCTGCGGTGTGAAGTCCGGCACGTCGTCGGGATCCGGCAGCCTCAGCTCACGGCGGACGAATGCTTCCGCCCGGGCATCCAACACGATGACCCGCTTGCGGTGCCCGCCAATCCCGGGATGCGGGGCAGTCAGGGGAAGCCGGTTCACAAAGGCGTGCAGGGCGGAGACTCTGGTAAACCTCGCCCCGTCTCGGAACTTGGGAAAAAGGTTGCAAAGAGCCAGCTCCTTTCGCCCGGCGTTCAGGCCCAGTTGCAGCAGCTCGGCCAGTCGCTCCTTGCGTGCCTTGCGTTTGAGTTCGTGCTTGTTCATTCCGAGGCCCTCCCGATGTTGTCGCGCTCCCATGCCCTGAGCGTGCCGAGCATGTCGGCGCCATGGTCCAGCACGTCGTTGAGTTCACGGATGATGCGGCGTACTTCCTTGGGCTCCAGCTTACCGTCTTCGATCGCGCACTGCGCTTCCTTGCCCACGTCGGAAACTTCACCGAACAGCTTGCCGATCTGCTGGATCAGCTTTGCGCAGTTGATGTCCTGCGGGACCGTGGCCATTCCTGCGTGCATGGCCTGCACCTGCAGCCACTGAATGATGATCGTGTTGCCGAGTACGCCGCAGAGTTTCGGCAATTGCTCGTAAGAGGGGTAGTAGCGGTCTACGGAGAAGATTCTGCGGGCCTGTCCGCCGTCCCAGCCCATTTCCTTGGCGATCTCGCCGACGCCCTTGCCGGATTTCTGGGCTGCGAGCTTGAAGGCGTCGATGGCATCGAGCCTAAGCAGTCCCGGTATTTCGTAGTCGTGCTGTCCCATAGTTGTGCTCCTCTGGTTTGTTCACACGGGTAGAGCGGCGGTTATCGCCTTGATACCTTGTGCTTGCCCTTGAACAGTTCCGGGCGCAGATCTTCCAGCGGAATCTGCAACCTTGCATGGTATCGGGCCGCTGCGGACTCGGGGACTTGCTTGGCGCGACAGTGTTTCCACACGGTCGCGCGGTCGTACTCGACCTGACGCGCAAGCTCCGCGAAGCCCAGACCCATCCTCTGCCGGTATCGTTCGAGTGCGTTTTTCATGAGAGTTGTTGTTGCATAGGTGAAACAGCAAATCAAGAAAGAAAAGCCACATTGGCGCAGTCGGCAGGCATATGCCCAAACCATGGATAGCTATCGAATCATGAACACGGCTTCTGAATTGATTATTGCCGACGTGTCTAGGCGGACGGCGGAAGGGCAGTCTCAGTCTGAGATAAGCAGGCTTGTGGGCTGCGAACGCAGCACCGTGCATCGTTGGGTGACGGAAGGTTTTGTGAGGGAAAATACATCCTTTCGGGACATGGTTCGCTATCTTGACAGGCTCCGAATCCCGCTCTCTGCGGTGTTTGGTACCAAAGACGAACTCCCACCTCCTTCTCCAGACCGGTCTGTCACCGAACTGGACAAAGCAGTATCTGCGACGCTTGTGGCAGTGGCTAAGGCCGTTGGAAAAGATTCCGAAGGTATCGCCCGAGAGGTTGAATCCCTTACGGTTCCAGACATTGATGCTTTGCTAAAAGCTCGGGATCCGATGCGGACGAGCGACTTTTATAGGATTTGCAAGGCAATTGGCGTGTCCCCCGAGGTCATTCTTAGTCGTGCCTTGGGTATAAGTGAGCAGCCGGAATAGTTGTCGGAAGAGCGCATTTGCGCAGAAGTCTTGACTGCTTTGTTCCACATGTGGAACAACGGCCTCTTCAGACTGAGGGGGTCGCTCATGGAGCGTTGGTTAAAAATGGGAACAGCTTGCAAAAAGGCAAACGTCTGTCGAGACACCATGAGACGATGGTGTGTCGATGGCTTGGTCGTTGCCAAGCAGGTCCCGGCCGGAACACGGTTCGACTGGCGTATCCGAGAAGACTCCCTTCCCATCTATTCCGAATCGGCCTTCGACGCGAAAGTGGCCTCTCTGATTCATACCGCTGGCCTGTGAGGTCATCATGGGCCTGAGCCGCAAACCGTTCAAGGTGGCCGGCAAGACGTCGTGGTTTTACAAAATCGACGGCCGCCGCTTATCCCTCAAGACCAAAAGCTACTCCGAAGCCCTCAAGCTGTTGGCCTGCATCCGCAAGGCGTACAACGAGGGGAAGCTGCTGAGAATCTCTGGACACAGTACCAAGACGCTCGGCAGTTTTCGCGATGAGTATCTGGAATGGGCGTATGAAGTGCAGCCTGAAAAGACCTTCAAGGCAAACCGGCTGGCGCTGAAGAAGGTCATCCAGATCGAAGGCTCCAATGTCCGGCTGGATCGACTGACCATGAAAACCATGGACGAGCTCAAGCGCGTCCACCGGCACCTGAAGTCATCAACGGTGAACAACTATCTGCGGCACGCAAAGGCGGTGCTGAACAAGGCCGTGGAGTGGGGATATCTCCAGAAGAATCCTTTCAGAGGAGCCAAGGAGTTGCCCAAGGCAAAAGCCGCGGCGAACTACCTGACGCAAAAACAGCTCACCGGATTTCTGGCCAGCGTCGAGGACGTGGATCTGCGCCGGCTTATTGCGGCGTACTTGGCCACCGGGCGCCGCCGCGCGGAGTTGTTTCGGCTGCGGTGGGAGGATATCCGGTGGGATGAAAACCGCTATTTCGTGGCAAGAGAAAAGCGCCACCTCTGCCGCTTCTATCCCATGAGCTCGGCTTTCAAGGCGGTTCTGGAGTCCATGCCCAGAGAGCGAGGCCGAATCTTCTCCAAGTGGTCGCACCCGGACACGTTCACCCACAAGGTCAAAGAGGCTTTGCGCGCAGCAGGCCTCGGCAACCTTCGCCTGCACGACCTGCGGCACTCCTTTGCCGTGGTCTACCTCGAAACCGGCGGGGACATGAAAAGCCTTCAGGCTCTCCTCGGCCACAGCGAGTTCCGCATGACCGCCGACATCTACGCTCACGTAGCCGACGAAGAGCTCCACAAGGCCGTCAACCTGGTCAAGCTCGGCCCGGTGGATTTATTCGGCCCATCCAATTCCTAACAGCCCTCAAAAGGTGACCCAGAAGGGACCCGAAAAGGGACCCAAAAGGGACCCCAAAAAGGCAAAGGGACCCCAAAAAACGGGTCCCTTTTGGGTATTTTTCGCCATTTTTCGGCAGTACAAAAAAAGGCTGATTCGGGCGCAAACCCGCATCAGCCTTTGATTTTCCTGGAGCCAGAGATCAGAGTTGAACTGACGACCTACTGATTACGAAGACAAAATATGGGAATTAAGCGTTGAAATGATTAAATTTATTTTGAAGATTTTCGTATGCCGGGGCAAAAAGGCGTATCCTGGTATACACTCGGTATACCAAGGAAAAAGACATGGTTTTTAGGCGTTTACTTGTTGTTTTTGACTTTGCTACAATAGAAGGGGTGACTCATTTTTTTAATAAATCCAGCCAATTCGCTTGAGATGACTTACTGAGTAATTGTCAGGAGGGTGAGCATCCAATGTGCCTATCCCCATAGTGTGCTGATGGGGACTGCAAACATATCCTCACCAAATGGAACGACCTCCGTCCCTCCATACAGCACCACACCTGATTGGAACTTGTCTCCGAGATTGTTTTTCACTGCTTTCAGCCCACGGAAGTGCTTCGGTGCGACTTGAGCGGAGTGCTTGATTTCAACGCATGCGATCTCGCCGGACGGCTTTTCCAAAACAAGGTCTACCTCAAGGCCTGCATGAGTGCGGAAGTGATAGGGGGTGGCCGAAACATTACTCCACGTCAGGTGCTTGAGTATTTCGTTGACCACGAAGGTTTCGAGGAGCTGGCCTGCGAGTTCCGGCGTGTTTAGCAACCTATCAGCGTCAGCTCCCATGAGGTGGGCTGCAAGGCCGCAGTCCACCATGTAAAGCTTGGGCGACTTAACGAGGCGTTTGCCGAGGTTGGGGGCCCAGGCCGGAAGAAAGTGGATGAGGAAGACCTTCTCAAGCAGGTCTATGTGCCGCCCGAGCGTCGCATTTGGCATTTGCATGGTTCTGGACACTTCGGACTGGTTGAGCTGGCTCGACGTGCGCGTTGCGAGCAGGCGCACCAGTCTGAGCATGGTAGCTGTCTCCTGGACACGTGCAATGTCGCGGATGTCTCGCTCAACGATGGTTGTCAGGTAAGAATCGAACCATGCGCTTCTTCGCTTATGCGTTTTACGCGTCATGGCTTCCGGGTAGCCTCCCGCTATCAATATGTCTGGCATGTCGTACTCTTCAGTTGCGCCTTGCTGCCCGAAATCTTTGTCGAACAGAGCTTGCACGAAATCCGTCTTGCGCTCATGCACCTCTGCCTGGGAGAGCGGCCACAAAGTCTGTATTTCCATGCGTCCTGCAAGGGAGTCACTCACTAGGGGGAGTGTCAGAAGATTTGCAGAGCCAGTCAGCAGGAAATCTCCTGGTTTCCGATCTGCGTCCACAGCCTCCTTGATTGCCAGCAGCAACTCCGGCACTCGTTGAACCTCGTCTATGATCAACGGCCTTGGTTGGCCTGCGATGAATGCCGTAGGATCGCCACCAGCTAAGGCTAGAACCGTGGCGTTGTCCAAGGTGACGTATTTGGCCTCGAACGCGTCAGCGAGCAGGTCCTTGACCAGAGTGCTCTTGCCTACCTGCCGCGCTCCGCGCAGGAAGAGAACAGGGGAGTCGGCCAGTGCTTCAAGGAGTTCTTGGGTGATATTTCGTCTAATCATGGTAAAATATTTACCACTAAATGGTAAAATTTCAACTTAAATTTTGGTGTCGTTCTTTGCTCTCATTATACGGATCGGGGTGCGGTTTGTAGATTCAGAGGCAGCACAGAATTTCTGAACTCTTCGACTTGCATAAATAGAATTGGCGGAAGCTGCCGCCATAACAAGATTACGCCATGCGCGAACGGAGAGAAGAATGTCTGATTACCGCAACCATCCCATCGTCAAGGAGATTATAGACAGTCTGAACAAACTGAACCTGCCAAACATCTCCTGGTCGAAGGACGTCCTGGTAGCATCCCTGAACGGAGAGTGCCAAGCCAACACCGAGCCTATCAATGTCTGTATCGCACTTCATTTCAACTTAGACCTTGAGGACGAGGAGTATGCCGAGCACATGCAGATCATTACGGTGGAGTCGTGCATCAAGGGAGGCGGGTCCGGGCTGGTGTCCGTGGTCATGGACTGCCTGCCGGAAGACATTAAGGTGTGCGTCTATGACTCCACCGAAGGCGAGGCCAAAAGGTTCTGGCCGAAGATGGCCGAAAAGTATCCGAACATCGTGCGCTACTAGGCGTCGGATAAAAGGCGGGCCAGAACTTCTGTCTGGACGCCTTCCTGGCATTTCCTTGCGTAGCTGCTGGCCGTAGTATACACGAGCTGCTCAATGTCGAGCTGTCTCCTGACGCGCAAGGCGACTTTGTCGACGAGCTTGTCCGCTTTGGCGTTTATCGGGTGGAGCTTGTAGAAACTCCCTTCATGCAGGTAGTGTAAGGCGTGGCAAATGGCGAAAACCTCTTCGTCCTCGAAATCATGGCAAGCGGCAGCAATGGCCGTCCTGCCGATCGCTAGTTGCTCGTACATGTCGGGATCGGAGCAGGCGTCCCTGAACATTCCCAGAGCGGCTTCACTCGCCAACGCTTTTGCTTCATCGAACGATCCGGTAGCCATGGCCGAGTCGATCATGAGTCGTGCGCCCTTGTGCAACACTTCGTGCGCGATGTCCTCGCCCGCTGACGCCAGGGCTTCCAGGAGGAAGTCCTCCATCGCTTTTTCAGTGATACTAACGTTGTCGTACTCAATGAAGCCGAGTAACTCGTCGGCGATGGTGTATGCGACGTGCCAAATTTCGGCCTCGACTGCGGCCAGGACGTGCTTTGACGTGACGGCGAACGTTGCACCGAACGAGATCGGGCCTCCGTGCTTCCAAGCGGAGCGCAGGGCGTGCTCCTGGTTGGCCTTGTAGCTGTATGCACAGCCTCTTGCGATGTCTCCGTGGTAGGCCTGCACGGCCTCGACGGATTTGCTCAGGGCAGGGATGAGGCTATGTGATGCGGAGAGCAGGGCGCAGTCCCTTGCCGTCTGGGCAGCGGTTATGCTGGAATGAGACTTGTCATCGCGCATGATCGGCTGGGCGACCTCCCACATGCGTTTTTGGTACTCCTCGTGCTCTACCTCGCCGTGCGCGTAAAGGTGCGCCAGTCGCAGGAGGTCCTTGAGGCCGTCCTGGGCGACTTCGGCGTTCTCCCAGAGGGGCATGACGCGGTATGCGGCGTCGATGGCGAGCAGCCTGAGCGTCTTCTCTATGAAGTCTTCGTATTGGTAAGGCACGGCATCCATGGCATCCAGGCAGGCGTGAAGGCCGAGGCTTTCGAGTATGAACGGGAACGTGGGCTGAACGTCCTCGGAGTCTGTCAGAAGGTCAATCTTGGCCTTCATGGTCGGCTGCATTCCGTCGTTGACGAGCTTGCCTTCCGCGATGGAAAGGAAATTCTTCATGGTCTTGTCCAGGATTGGGGGATGGAGCTCGGGGCAACAAAACAGCACCCAAGCTGTTGGTTGGTTTAGATCTTTGGCAGTTTCTCTATGGCTTCTTTTTCGCCTTCGCCGATCAGGTGGTAGTATGTCTTGAACAGCATCCCCGGGCCTGAGTGACCCATGAGGGATGAGACCGCCTTGATGTCAGCCTTGCCCGCGATCAGGGTGGAAGCAAAGAAGTGGCGCAGGTGGTACGGAACGACCTCCTTGCCGATGCCGGACTTCTTGACTGCG
>Ga0182238_1000414_pt1 | contig 13068 bp, 11 predicted proteins | sample hydfrates6_PW_90_FD_132439 | JGI IMG/M metagenome (GOLD analysis project Ga0182238, IMG submission 132439) | Subsurface microbial communities from deep shales in Texas, USA - hydraulic fracturing test 6_PW_90 | ecosystem: Environmental > Aquatic > Deep subsurface > Shale gas/oil reservoir >... | reverse complement strand
CGCATGACCGAGGCCGACATCAAGGAAATCCTTGAAATTTCAGGTTTATCTCGCTCCCATTTCTACGCTATGGTCAAAAAGCACGGCATCACTTTCTAAGGCCGAGCCTGTGCTCTTGAAACGCAAACACAAGCTCCCCTGTCCCGGCCGGGACAGGGGAGCTTGTGTTTGGAAAACCCTCCATTCATGACAACTGCCATGTGGTCTCACTTGAGCTGCTGAGCCCGCAAACGGTGCCATCCCCCCCATAGCACCATGGCTGTGGTCAGTAACAACAGCGTTGGGACCACAAAGGCGGCCGAGAGTCCGGCGATTTCGGCCACTGCCCCGAGAATCAACGGACTGGAAAAGGTCGCCGCCGTGATAGTCGTAAAACGGAGCCCCATGGCCAAGCCGCTGTTTTCGCTGTGAGACAAATCCGAGACCATAACCATGGACAGCGGCTGCGATATGCCGAATCCAAGTCCGAAAACCACCAGTGCTCCGGCCACGCCCCATTGATTGTGCACAAGCGGCATCAGGGCCACGGGAATGGTGATCAGGGCCAAGGCGATCGCGACAAGAAATGGCCGACTCGTGGCCCCCATCAGACGACCAACCCAGACCCGCACCACGGTCATGGCCACGGCAAACAAAGAGAGATAGGCTCCGATCAATCCTGGAGAAAATCCCTTTTGACGCAGCAAAAGGGGCAAGAACGATCCCCGGAGGCTGACGGCGAAAAGGATGCTCAAGGTAAATAGCAAAACCCCGAGAAAGCGCTTGTCTTTCAGCAAGGTTCCCGCTTCCCGCCATTGCGGAATCTGCCCCGGCGTGCCCGTTTTCTCGTGACGGACCCAAATGGCGCTCAAACCTGTCAGGGCAAGCCCCACGGCAAGGATAAAGACCGTGGTATATCCCGCCACCGAGACAATCCACCCCCCAACCACGGGTCCAGTTCCCTGCCCCAGGGCCGCGGCGAACGAGAGCAGTCCGAACCCCCTCTCCCGCTTGCCTTGTTGCGGTATCTGCGACACCGCCGCCTGGGAGGAAACGATCAGGAATAAAAACCCCAACCCGCCGGACAACTGGGCCACAAAAATCCCCCAGGGACCTTGCGCCACCAGCAACAACAGGCTGTAGACAATATTGCCCGCAGCCGCCACAAGCAGCATCGTCCGCACCGCCACCTTGTCCGCCACACGCCCCACATACAGAGCCAAACACAGGGAGAGCAGATTAAATCCCGAGACGATCACTCCGACAAAGGCTGTAGAGGCCCCCATTTCCGAAGCATACAACGGGACCAGGGGCAGGACCATGCCGTGGCGGAAAAAATGAAAGAAATACAATGCGGCCAACACCGTCAGGGTCCGTGCGGTCATGCCAGACTCCTGTCCCTGCGCGGGCTATGCAAGAAAGAAGCGGATGCGTGGGCATCCGCTTGCGAAAGTGGTGATGGGCCTGTGGCGACCCCAGAAGGGGATTTGGGCGAAGATATGGTACAATTATTCCCGGGAACCAGGGAAGGAAAGCATTTTGAATGAATCATTGGAGAGTTTTTCCGGTGAAATATTCGCAAAAAAATGCGGGAAATAACTAAAAATTGAAGGATAGTATTTCTCGACCATCCGGTAATAGGTCCCGTCCCAGCGGATTTTTTCCATAAATCGGTTAAAGGCCTGCCGCAGCTGTATATCGTGCGGCCGAAAAGCGCAGGCCATGTATTGCAGGGACGACACCGGCCCGAGGACCTTGAGTTGTCCAGGCCAATGGGACAGGGCCATGAGCACGCTGGGAACGTCAAGCAATACAGCTTCCACCTGCCCATCCAAAAGACGCGGCACGAGTTGAGCCGGTCGCAAGTCCCTCACCTTGAGCGGGGGCCTTGCTGATTTGACGCCATATAGTTCAGGGTCCAGGCAAGTGCCAGGAAGCCCTATGAGTTCCAGGTCGTGGAGTTTGTCCTTTGTGCGGGCGATATCCCCTTGTGCCGCCCCGGTCGGCTGGATCGGCTGCACCGGCGTATCGCCCCGCACCACAACCAGAACCTGAGTCAAAAAGGTCGGATTGGAGAAAGCCACCAATTGTTTCCGCCACTCCAAGGCCGTGACACCGCTACACAGGACATCTCCGCTGATCGGCCGTTTCTCTCCCAGCCGCAGCGTGCCGTTTGTTTCAAGGACTTGCCGGCCAAGCAAGTCCTCAACGGCTCGGGACCATTGGGTCGGAACGAATTGGTATTCCACCCCCAGCCAGGAGGCAAATTGCCGTATCAATTCGATCGACAATCCCTCACGACCGCTGGTGACGAAATTCGCATATTCCTCGACCCCAAGATGGCGAAGAACGCCCCGTTCACGAACAGACTCCAGCCCCGAGGCCGGAGCCGAAACGCTGAGCAAGAGAAGACACGTACTCCACAAAAAACTCAGCACGACCACCCGGAATGGGTGCAGCATAGAGAATAACTCCTTGGCCGTTGCACAGAAGACGAATCGTGCAGAGCGTGCATGAAGTCGTGCATCAATGTCAATGTCCCTTGCTGCGTGGCACCACTTCAGCCAGACGATCGGGAAGCCGTCCCCTGATCTTGCACCTCAGCCGCGGCGGTTGCCGCGTCCTCCGCATCGCCCAGATAATAGGAGCCAATCGCCTTCATGTCTGGACCGAGTTCATAGACCAGCGGGATGCCAGTAGGGATATTGAGCCCGGTGATGGCCTCGTCACTCACGCCCTCCAAATGTTTCACCAGTGCCCGCAGGCTGTTCCCATGCGCCACAAGAAGAACTCGGCGATTTTCCTGGATCCGGGGCACGATTTCTCGATTCCAATACGGTAGGACCCTGGCCACGGTATCTGCCAGACTCTCTGTCCGGGGACGTCCAGCCTGCTGGAGCCTCGAATAGCGCGGGTCGTGTTCCGGCAATCGGGGATCTCCTTCCGGCAGTGCTGGCGGGCGGACCGCATAGCCCCGCCGCCACTGGAATACTTGCTCCTCGCCGTACCGCGCAGCGGTTTGTCCTTTGTCCAATCCCTGCAACGCCCCATAATGGCGCTCGTTCAAACACCACTCCTTGACCACCGGCAACCACATGCGATCCATGGCTTCCTGGATCAACCACAACGTCTTGATAGCCCGCTTCAAAAAAGAGGTATAGCAGATATCGAAATCCAGTCCGGCCGCAAGGAGTTGCCCCGCCGCCCGAAGGGCCTCCTTTTCGCCTGCAGGGCTCAGCGGAACATCCGTCCAACCGGTAAATTTATTCTCCTTATTCCAAGTGCTCTGACCGTGGCGAACCAAAACGATTCGAAACATACCTGCTCCCTTTACATTGCTCATCCTATCCGGCTACCTTGCTTTGAAAATCCGAATCCATTTCGCCTTTGGCCACAAGGAGCGCCGCATGTCCCCGCTTTTTCGTAAAAAAGACGAGTCCAGCCAAGAACAGCAATGGTTTTTGCCCCAAGAGCAACAAACCTATCTCCGGGAACTCTTTCAACAACTCAACGCACCGGTCCAGATCGATCTCTATACCGCCAAAGGGACAAACGACGCCTATAACGATTTTGCCCGCAAATTCTGCACCGATCTCGCCCGCCTTTCCGAGAGCATAACCGTCCACGAACACGATCTCCAGAAGGAATCGGCCCAAAACGGGAAGGTGACACGATCTCCGACACTACTGATCAATCCCGAGCAATTCAATATCCGCTTTACCGGAGCGCCGGCGGGCGAAGAGGGGCGGTCGTTCATTCAGACACTGCTGCTGGTCTCCACAAAAAACACCGAACTCGGGGCAGAAAGCAAGCAGTTGTTGCAGGATCTCGACGACGAGCGGCGGATCCGGGTCTTTGTCAACCCGAACTGCCCGTATTGCCCTGGTCAATGCATTAACGCCATCAAGGCTGCGGTTCAGCGACCCGATCTGGTCAGCGCTGAATGCGTCGAAACTGTTGAAAATCCCGATCTTGCCGACACCTACGCTGTGGGCTCAGTCCCGCACACAGTGATCAACGAGTGGGAAGCGAGCAAAGGGTTGTTGCCCCTTGAGGCCTTCCTCTACGAATTGGTGACCCTCACTCCGGTCCAAGAAGCGTTGGACGCGTCTGAAGAGCCCCATTCTCACGCTGAAAGACCGGTGGAATCGTGTGATGTGGTCATTGTCGGTGCTGGGCCGGCTGGGCTGACAGCCGCGATTTACCTTGAACGCGCCGGGCTGCAGACCGTTGTTCTCGAAAAAGACATCATTGGGGGACAGGTGGCCGTGACCCCGGTTGTTGAGAACTATCCCGCGTTCACCTCCATCGGTGGCAAACAACTCATGGAGATGGTTGAAAGCCAGGCCCGCGAATACGCCGACATCCGCGAAGGCGAGGAGGTCGAAGAGATCAAGGTTGGCAAAGCCATCGAAACCTTGACCCGCAGGAGTACCTACCACAGCAAGACCCTTCTCCTTGCTACGGGAGCGACCTGGAAAAAACTGGACGTTCCCGGAGAAGACCGTCTTTTTGGCAAAGGCGTGGGCTATTGCGCAACCTGCGACGGGTATCTCTTCAAAGAAAAACGGGTCCATATAGTCGGGGGAGGCAACACCGCGGTCACTGAAGCCCTGCACCTCAAAAACCTCGGGGCCGAAGTTGCGCTCATTCATAGACGAGACGCCCTGCGGGCCGAGCCCCACCTCCAGCGGAGCCTGGAACACGAGAATATCCCCGTCCTGTGGAATACGATCGTCGAAGAAATTGTGGGCCAGGACAAGGTGACGGGACTGCGGCTCAAAAATGTCCAATCCGGAGCACCTCAAGAAGTGGCGACCGACGGCATATTCATTGCCGTGGGGGAATCGCCCAACACCCAATTGGCCAGAGACCTGGGGATCACCCTCGACGCCCACGGCTATATCCAGGCCGACCGGTCCTGCCGGACCACTATTCCCCGGATTTATGCTGCCGGCGATGCCATCGGCGGGGTCAACCAGATTGTCACCGCCGTCGGTGAAGGAGCCACCGCGGCTTTGAGCATCTTCCATGACTGGCAAAAGACAAACCGGAACACGTAATTATTGCATGCAAGACCGCTTCTGGAATTCTGTCCACGGCCACAATACCCCGAGCAGAACTATTATGGCATAGCGTGGCTCGTCGACGATTTCGCCCCCCACCCCTGGGGGTGGGGGGCTGCCGGAAGGCAGCTCTACCCTCCCAGCGAATGGCTATCTCCCTTCCATACCGAGAAATTTGGAACAAGCACTCCGGCCGCCGCGATTGTATTTGGTCCAACAGGACTCCATTTCGGGCAAACGGCCTGGAAGGAAACCGATCCCGCGTCATTGTCCCACCAGCTGTAAGCTCCTCAGGATCAAGACAAAATCCCCAATAATCCTTTGCCCTCCTCTCGGATTGAATTCCCTTTGTCTCATTTTCAGCCCTCCAGAGAAAATTCGACCTGTTTTTCTAGCATCATGGCTGTTTAGTGGTTAAAAGCGTCAGAAAGCGCTCAAAAATGAAATTTTCCGGACGAATCCCCCCATTTCCACGAGTTGCCTTCCCCCCCCGGTTTCACGTATATAATAGTTGAAAGTGGTAGCAGGGTCCTGAAATCACCAACACAACTCCGTCCCTGCCGGACCCTCCGGATTACAGGAATCCGGTCGAGCTGTCGCTACCCCCAATATGCCGAATCTCAAGCGACCTTCTTTTCAGAGCTGTTTCTCCTCCCTTCACCGTGCCGTCCCTGCGTGCCAGCGGGATGGGTATGTGCCCCCGCATACCTGGTTTTTTTTCTTCACCCTGTTTCGCTGACCACCGACCCGAGCTGATGAAACGATGTTCAGGGCAATTGTCCTGGCAATAGTTCAAGTCTTTACTATTCATATTGAAAACCAAGCCGCACGAGGCCGTATGATCACCTACGATTCAGTGAGCAAAATCTATGGTTCCGGGCCAGGGGCTGTCACGGCCCTGGATAATGTGTCCTTTCATATTGAAAAAGGCGAGGTGGTGGTTTTTCTCGGTCCATCGGGCTGCGGCAAAACCACCACCTTGCGCCTGACCAACCGTCTGGACAGCATCACCCGAGGGACCATTACCATTGGGGGGCGCGACATCAATAAACAGGACCCTGTCCGACTGCGCCAGTCCATGGGCTATGTCATTCAGGAAATCGGGCTCTTTCCCAACAAGACCATCGCCCAGAACATCGCTGTCGTCCCCCGCATGCTCGGTTGGTCCAAGGACAAAATCTCGGAACGCACCGATGAACTCCTGCGTATGGTCCAGTTAGATCCAGCTTTGTATCGGGACCGCTATCCGGCCGAACTCTCCGGGGGTCAGCAACAGCGGATCGGAGTTGCTCGGGGGCTGGCCGCCGATCCAGAAATCCTGCTTATGGACGAACCCTTTGGAGCCATCGACCCTATCAACAGGGAACAAATTCAGGATGAGTTCCTGAAGGTCCAGGAAAAACTGAAAAAAACTATCGCCTTTGTTTCCCATGACATCCACGAAGCCATCAAGATGGGGGATAAAATCGCTCTTTTCAGTGAGGGTCGCCTCATCCAATACGACACTCCGGAAATGATCCTGACCCAGCCCAAAAACAAATTTGTGGCCGACTTCGTCGGCTCCGACAGGGCCCTCAAAGTGCTGGGATTGATGCGGGTCCGCGATGCCATGAACCCTGTGCCGCTGAACATCATCCAGGGCGACACCCTGGCTCCGGCAGCCATAGGCTTTCTGGAAGAAAAAAAACGCCGCTACGGCGTCGTCGTGGACGGGGGCAAGCCGGTCGGATTCGTGTCCCTCAAGGATCTCAAATTCGAAACCGGCCCTGTGCGTGACGTGGCCACCCCTTTTCCGGTCATGGCCCAGGGCCGTCAACCGCTCCGCGACGCCTTGTCCATGATGCTCATGCACGATCTCATTTTGCTCTGCGTCATCGACGGCAACGGCGACTTCATCGGCACCGTCAGCTATCAAAACATCCAGCGAGCCATCTTGGACGTCTATTCCGATGAGACCGAAGACCGGGACGCGACCCGCTAAGAAGGACGTATGCTATGGATATTCTAGGTTTTCTCCAAAGCAACGCCGACCAGGCCCTGTATCTGACATGGGAGCACATGTGGATTGTCGGCCTCTCGGTAGGCATCGCCACGGTGATCGGCGTCCCGGTGGGGATCCTGATCACCAAATACGAGACCTTGGCCAAGCGGGTTATCAACGCCGCCAATATCTTTATGACCATCCCCTCCATCGCCTTGTTTGGACTCATGCTGCCGATGCTGTCCTTGTTCGGCCACGGCCTGGGGAAAGTGCCGGCGGTTATTGCCCTGGTGCTCTACAGCCAGCTGCCAATTATCAGAAACACCTATGTGGCGATCAAAAACGTGCCGCCTGCAGTGGTCAATGCCGGACGGGGCATGGGTATGTCCAATTGGCAATTATTAAAAGAAGTCGAATTGCCCATCGCCATCCCGGTCATTTTAGCCGGCCTGCGAACGGCAGCGGTCATGAACATCGGCATTGCCGCCATCGCCACCTTCGTCGGTGCCGGGGGGCTTGGCGTCTATATTCAGCAGGGGATCGACCGGGTCTACGATGAAATGATCGTCGCCGGCGCCATTCTTGTGTCCGTGTTCGCCATTGTGGTCGACGGCGGAATGGCCGGCATCGAGCACGCCCTGACGCCGAAGGGCCTCAAGATCCAGAGGAAGCAGAGCAAATGAGTATTATTCTGCGTAAAATCTACCACACCGGCTTGATCGCCCTGTTATTGACCCTCGGCGTCGTGGCCGAACGGGTCGGGCTGATTGAGTATCTCTCGGACCCATATGAATACCCGTACATTTTGAAACTGTTGTACCAGCACCTCTATCTGGTCGGCGTCAGCATGGCCCTGGCCACCGGTTTAGGCCTGCTCATCGGCATAGCGCTTACCCGTCGCCGGCTGCGCAGATTCGCAGGTGTGGTCATGTACATCGTCAGCCTGGGACAAACCATTCCCTCTCTGGCGGTCTTGGCCCTGATGATGAGCGTTCTGGGAATCGGTTCCCGGACAGCGATTTTCGCCCTTTTTGTTTACTCCATCCTGCCCATTGCCCGGAACACCCTGGCCGGAATCACCTCCGTGTCCCCGGCCATGATCGATGCCGCCAAGGGCATGGGCATGCCGGATTGGCGTATCCTGCTTGAAGTGGAGTTGCCCAACGCCATGACTGTCATTCTGACCGGATTCCGAGTCGCTCTGGTGATCAATATTGGGACCACCGCTTTGGCGTATCTCATCGGCGCCGGAGGCCTCGGTGATCTCATTTTTACCGGCATCAACCTCATGCAGACGGAAAAACTGCTGGCTGGCGCCATTCCCTCCACGCTCCTGGCCCTGCTCGGCGATTTCCTGTGTACTATCTTAAGCCTGTTGCTGGTGTCGCGAGGCTTGCGCCTCGCCGATTCCCAATAAACATCCGATACCCAAACCTATGGAGGCTCCAATGTTCAACATTCCCCGTTTATTTCTGACCCTTGTCTTGAGCGCCCTGGTGCTCATGGCCGGTAGTACTACGCTGAGCGCCTCGCCGCTCATTGTAGGAGGCAAGAATTTTACCGAACAGTACATCCTTGCCGAATGCGCCCAAATCCTCCTCGAAGACGCGGGAATCGAAGCCAAGACCAAGACCGGCGTCGGTTCCGCCCTGGCCCGTAAATCCCTCGTCAATGCCCAGTTTGATCTCTATTTCGAATACACCGGCACAGCCTACACCGTGTATTACGAGCAAGACGACCAGGCGGTCATGACTCATCCGGACAAGGTCTACGAGTGGGTCAAAAGCCACGATGCCGACAAGAATCTGGTCTGGCTCGACCCGATCCAGTTCAACAACACCTACACCTTGATGATGCGCGAAAAACAGGCCGACGCCCTGGGTATCACCAGCATCTCCGATTTCGGCGCCTATGTAGACGAAAATCCGGATGAACTGCTCTTTGCCACAGACGTAGAATTCTGGGAACGTCCAGATGGGTTCAAGGCCCTGATGCGCACCTATGACTTCCGCATGCCGGTCGATCAGATCAAAAAGATGTCCTTGGGACTGACGTACAAGGCCTTGCGTGAAGGCCAGGTCGACGTGGCCATGGGCTTTTCCACTGACGGCCGCATCGCCGCTTTCGGATTCGTCAATCTCGAAGACGACAAACAGTTCTTTCCCGTCTACAATCCTGTGCCGGTCGTTCGTGAGGACGTTCTCGAACAATACCCCGAGATTCGTGACATATTGAAACCGCTGGCCCAAAAGCTGGATACCAACCAGATGCAGCAACTCAACAAGGCAGTGGATGTCGACCACAAAGAGGTCAAGGCAGTGGCCACTCAATGGCTCCAGGACAACGGCCTGATCGAATAACTTCGGCGCACACACGCGGTGTTTCCGAAACGCATTGCAACACGCCTGGGTTTGGCCCAGGCGTGTTGCAATGTTCATACGCGGACCTTTTTCCATCTCCCAAGGGAAAATCGCAAAAAACACGGCCCTCCGGGGGCGGCCTCTTGACCTCCAGCATGGAACCAATACACTCTGTTCTTCGCATCACACCACCGCCAAGGAACACCGCCCACTGCCGCGCATCGGCCCTGGCATTGAAACCAAGGACATTTGCTCCACCCCGTGGCCCCTCACTCTTCCACACTCAGTGTTCTTCTTCCGGTCTATAACGGCGCAACGACCCTTCCAACAGCCCTGGACAGCCTTCTGGCTCAGACCCGGCCCGATTTCGAGGTCGTGGCTGTGGACGATGGTTCGACCGACGACACAGCCACAATCCTTGAGCGCTACGCCCAACGCGACCCCCGTATCAAAACGATTTTCTCAGCCCACAACGGCATCGTCGGCGCGCTGAACCTGGGCCTCACACACTGCAATGCTCCTTATATCGCGCGCATGGACTGCGACGACATCAGCCACCCCCAACGCCTGGAACGCCAGGCAGACTGCCTGGAAAGCCAGACGGATATTGACCTGATCTCCTGCCGCGTAGAGTTTCCCCGTTGCCGAGCCAATTCGGGCTACGCCCGTTACGTCGACTGGACCAACCACGTCTGCACCCCGGACCAAATCCGCAATCTGCGTTTCATTGAATCCCCTTTCGCCCACCCCTCGGTCATGTTCAGAGCCGAACTCGTCCACCGTTTCGGGGGATATGCCGCGGGCGTTTTTCCCGAAGATTACGAATTGTGGCTGCGGTGGCTCGACAACGGCGTCAATATGGCCAAAACCCCAGAAACTCTGCTCACCTGGAACGATCCCCCTGACCGCCTCTCCAGGACCGATCCGCGCTGCAGCACTGAGGCGTTCTACCGCATCAAGGCTCACTATCTGGCCAAATGGCTGCAGACTCACAATCCACACCACCCGGACATCGTTGTCTGGGGGGCCGGACGCAAAACCAGGCAGCGGGCTTCGTTGTTGACCGAGCAAGGCCTTCGCATCCGGGCTTTTATCGATGTTGCTCCAAACAAGATCGGCCGCCCCATTCACGGCATTCCGGTCTGGGGACCCCACGACCTTCCTGCGCCGGGAAGCTGTTTTGTCGTACCTCTGGTCGCCTCCCGCGACGCCAGGACAACAATCATGCGCTTTCTCGGCACGCAGGGTTACACCCTCGGCATCAATATCATTCCCGCTGCATGAGATAATGGCTGCCACCCGGTGCAAGGCACTTGCCCGCCGCATCGGGACATGATAGCAGCCCTAGCTGGCTCACAGCCACGAATGCAAACGATTTTGCGTCCAGCCGCGCTCGAATTTCGCGCCGACGCCCCACATACCACTCAAGCCCAATAATGCGGGCCCAGCAGGTTCTCATGATCGATATCGCTGAAATCGTCCGCCAGTTCGCCATATTGGCCGTCCCGGTCCTTATGGCCATCACCTTCCATGAGGTAGCCCACGGCTATGTCGCCTACTTACTTGGCGATCCTACTGCCAAACAGGCCGGAAGGTTGACCTTCAACCCCATCAAGCACCTCGACCCCATTGGCGCCCTGGCCCTGTTTATCGTCAAAATAGGCTGGGCCAAACCGGTGCCGGTCAATCCCGCTTATTTCAGCAACCCCCGACAGGGGATGATTCTCGTCTCTCTGGCCGGACCAGTGACCAACTTTGTGTTGGCGGTGTGTTTCGCCCTGGTGTTCCATGCCCTGTTCTGGCTGTTCGGCCAAAGCGCGTCGGAACAGGTCATTCGTGTCGTCCAGCCAGTAGTCTACATGGCCCAGGCCGGGGTGCTGGTGAACATCGGGCTCGGAATTTTCAATCTCCTGCCGGTCCCCCCCCTGGATGGGAGCAATATCCTCGCCGGCCTTTTACCGCCCCGATACGCCCAGATCTATCAACAACAATCCAAATACGGATTTATACTCCTGATCCTCTTGTTTTTGACCGGAGCGGTACAAAAAGTCATTGTCCCGGTCATATACGGACTGGCCTCCTTCCTGTTGCCCATGTAAAAGCGGGCACCAGATGAGGTGAACGCTGGTCCTGCAGGCCATACGCCTGTTGCTCCTTTCAAGAGCTCCGGAGCCAGTTTCACGGCAAGAACAACGACTGCTTTCGAGGCGCTGGCAACGTGCTGCGGCTTGAACCAAACCAGAACTGACTGTTGCAAAACTCCTTACAATGCAGGTCATTCAAAAATCCCAAGGGACGGCGATACAACGTTCAAGGTCGCAGCGTACGTATCTGTACGTACAATTTTGAACCTATTACAGCTGTCTCCCATTGGGAGATTTGCAACGACCTGATAAACCGCAAGGGTGTCCCCCACTATGTCTGATTCCAAACGTATCGTATCTGGCATGCGTCCTACCGGACCGCTGCACCTCGGCCACTATTTCGGAGTCCTGCAGAACTGGACACAATTGCAGGAAGAATACGATTGCTATTTTTTCATTGCCGACTGGCACGCCTTGACCAGCGAATACAATGACCCGACCCATATCAAATCCTTTGTGCCCCAATTGGTCATGGATTGGGTCGCCGGCGGACTGGATCCTTCAAAATGCACCTTGTTTCTTCAATCGCACATCAAGGCCCACAGCGAACTCCACCTGCTGTTGTCCATGATCACACCGCTGGGATGGCTGGAGCGCAATCCGACCTACAAGGAAATCAAACAGGAGCTTGCGGCCAAGGATCTCAATACCTACGGCTTTCTTGGCTATCCGGTCCTCATGAGTTCAGACATCCTCATGTACCGCCCGGAGCTGGTTCCGGTGGGGCATGACCAACTTCCGCACCTGGAGCTCTGCCGGGAAATCGCCCGCCGCTTCAATCACCTCTACGGCGACTTCTTCCCGGAACCCCAGGCCAAACTGACCGAGACGGCCAAGCTTCCCGGTCTGGACGGCCGCAAAATGAGCAAAAGCTACGGCAATGCCATCCATTTGGGTGAGGACATGGAGACCATCAAGCCCAAAATCATGTCCATGCTCACGGACACGGCCCGGAAGCGGCTCAAGGATCCGGGGGATCCGGAAAATTGCAATCTGTTTCCCTACCTGGAACTGCTCGCCTCTCCCGAGGAAACCGCTGAGGTCCATGAGGGTTGCACCCAGGCCACTCGGGGCTGCATGGCCTGCAAGAAATCCCTTTTAGCCCATATGGACCGCTTCTTGACCCCCATACAGCAACGCCGCCGGGAACTCGAAAAAAATCCCGACGAAGTCTGGGATATTATCCATCAGGGCACAGCCCGAGCCGCTGAAGAAGCCGCTCAAACCCTGCAGGCCATCCACGAACGGCTGAACATGAATTATTGATCTCAATCCCTAGTAATTTCTGATTAAAATCAGCCCCTGGATTCAATGAATTGAATCCAGGGGCTGCCATTCCAGGAAGAACCCCCGCTGGCACTGTGTGCCAGCGGGGGTTCTTCCTGAAGTTTTCAGCTTTCGGTCTCAACGGCTGCCCCGAAAGCGCTCTACTTTGCGCCGCCCGGTTGTCAGGTCCCAGTCAATGCGCACGGCTCCGGCGCGAGCAGTCGTCTCGACGGGGATATCCTGCGCCGCAAGGGCCGTTAGGACCTCCTGGT
>Ga0182238_1000413_pt1 | contig 13075 bp, 10 predicted proteins | sample hydfrates6_PW_90_FD_132439 | JGI IMG/M metagenome (GOLD analysis project Ga0182238, IMG submission 132439) | Subsurface microbial communities from deep shales in Texas, USA - hydraulic fracturing test 6_PW_90 | ecosystem: Environmental > Aquatic > Deep subsurface > Shale gas/oil reservoir >... | reverse complement strand
GCCAGCAGGACCAGGACGGTACCGTACTGGATGGGTCGTGTCTTTTCAATGTGTGTCCCGGCCGTGGCCAGGACAAGAATATGATAGGGCAGGGCCATGATTTCGTCGAAAAGACTTTTGGCGATTCCCGGCGTGAAAAAGGCTGCGCCCGTGAAAATGATGGGCGCCGTCTCTCCGGCCACCCTGCCGACGCTCAGAACCGCCCCGGTAATGATGGAAGGGAAGGCCGCCGGCAAAACGACCTTTCGAATGGTCTGCCAGCGCGTGGCCCCCAGGGCGTAAGAAGCGTCCCTGTAATCTTTCGGGACGGCCAGAAGGGCCGATTCCGAAGCCCCGACGATGACGGGAAGGACCAGGCAGCCCAGCGTCAGCCCTGCCGAGAGAAGGGAAGAACCGAACTTTAAAAAGATCACGAAAAAGGTCAGGCCGAAAAGGCCGAAGACCACCGAGGGCACCCCGGCCAGGCTTCTGACGGCAAGCCGCAGAAACCGGGTGAACATATCGTCTTTGGCATACTCCACCAGGTAGACGGCCGTGAAGACGCCAACGGGAAAGGCAAAGGCCATGGATACGCCGATGAGCTGCAGGGTTCCCACAATGGGTGTAAGGATGCCGCCGGCGGTCATCTGGTCCCGGGGCGGCCTTGTCAGAAATTCCCAGCTGAGGGCGCTCCAGCCCTTGGCGATGAGGAAGGCCAGAATGCCAAAAAGCAGCGCGCAGGTTGCCGCCATGACGATCCACAAAAGCAGGGTGGCGGCACGGTCTTTGATGTGTCTGGCCGAACGGGGCATCAGCGCCACCTCCTTCCCCGCTTTTCAATCTGCAGGGCGATAAGGTTGAGGGCGAGGGTCATGAAAAGCAAAAGCAGGCCGGCGAAAAACAGGGCGTGGTAATGAGCGGTTCCGACGGGTGTTTCCCCCATCTCCGCGGCAATGGCCGAGGTCAGGGGCCTGACGGGGTCCGTGAAGGCCACCGGGATGATGGCGGCGCCGCCTGCGGCCATGAGGACCACCATGGTCTCCCCAACGGCCCGCATGACGCCCAGAAGCACGGCCTGGAGGATCCCGGGGAGCGCGGCGGGGATCACCAGCCGGGAGATCGTTTCGAGCCGGGTGGCCCCCAGGGCGTAGGACGCGTCGCGGAGGTCTTTCGGGACGCTCCCCAGGCTGTCTTCCGCCAGGGAGGCCACGATGGGGACGATCATGACGCCCATGAGAACCGAGGCATTGAGCAGGTTGAGCCCGGTGAACACATCGAGGGCGGAAACCATCCAGGGGGCGATGATCACCATGCCGATAAAGCCCAGCACCACAGAGGGGAAGAACCCGAGGATTTCCACCACGGGTTTGAGAACCTCCCGAAGGGTCGGCGGGCAGACTTCGGACAGAAAGACCGCCAGAAAGAGGCTGACCGGAACGGCCAGCAATGAAGACAGCAGCGTTACCGAAAGAGAGCCCGCAATGAGGGACAACATGCCGAATTCGGGGGGGTCGTCGGTGGGATACCACTGGGTGCTGAGGAAAAGCTCCTTCACCGAGGTCTCCAGAAGTACCGGGTAGCTTTCCTTTACGAGAAAAAAGAGGATGAAGATCATCACAGCAACGCCGGTAGCTGCTATGGCGGCGATAATCAGCCTGGGAAGTCTGTCACCTCTGAGTGTCGTCTCCATGATCCGTTCCTTTCATGCTTCATGATACCGGTCTGATCCTTTTCAAAACCGCTTCCGGCCCCGGTTTGGCATATCGGGGCCGGAAGCGGCGCAAGAAAAAGCTGCCCTTCCCGTCGTGGTTCGACTAACGCAGTGGCACGAAGCCCGTGGAAGCCACGATCTCCTGGCCGGCGTCGCTCAGGACGAAATTGATGAACTTCATCGTCTCGCCTGTCGGCCACCCGGAGGTGAACATGAAAAGGTACCTCGAGACGGGGTATTCGCCGCTGACGGCGTTTTCGGGGTTGCCCTCGATGCCGCCGACCGACAGGGCCTTGACGGAACTGTCAAGGTAGCCGATTCCGATGTAGCCGATGGCCGACGGGTTCCCGCCGACCGACTGTACCATGGCGCCGTTGGAGGCCACCACCTGGGCCCTGGGCATGATCCTGTCACCGTCCATGATCTTCTCTTCCCAGACCTCGAAGGTCCCGGAGCTGGTGTCTCTGGTCACGGCGAGGATTTTTTTATCGGGTCCACCGACGTCCTTCCAGTTGGTGATCTTGCCGGCGTAGATGTCGTGAAGCTGCTGAATCGTCAGGTCTTTGACCGGGTTGTCGGGGTGCACCACCGGAAGGAGCGCGTCAGTGGCCACGGCGAAGGGAACGGGATAGGCTCCGCCTTCGACGGCCGCTTCCACTTCCTTGTCCTTGATGAACCGCGAGGACATGGCGATGTCGGTGGTCTGGTCGATGAGTGCCTTGATGCCGTTTCCGCTGCCGCCGCCCGAGACGGAGATCGACGTGTCGGGATGGGCTTCCATGAATTTTTCCGCCGCCGCCTGGCCGATGGGAAGCACCGTGGTGGAACCCTTGATGACGAGATCGCCGGCGAAGGCAGCGCCCGCGATCGCACCGACGACAAGAAGTGAAACCGAAAGAAGCAAACCAATTCGTTTCATAAACTATCCCTCCTGATTCGTAATGGCCCGGAATACATCTGAACGGACCTTTCACGGTGGAGTATAGGTACGGGCCGTAACGGGCGTCTTACAGGAATGTCACAGTTTTGTTACAGCCTGGATGCCTTTCCTGTGATTCATCTTCACCTTGATTCCATTATAGCAGCAGGGATATGTCAATCGTTTGATTATCAGAGGAAAGCGAAGTTGACAGAAGAGGGACAAGTGGTATGATTTTATGCAGGAAATCCTGCATAAAAAAAATCGAATGCAGGTTTTACGCATGTACGAAAGCTTTTCCACGGAGGATCTGGATGCTCAGAAAGCTGGTTGCCGAAAAGATGCATGACCTGACGCCGGGGCAGCAGGAAACGGCCAGGTTTCTGCTCGAAAACCCGAAGGAAGCGGCTTTTTTGACGGCGGCCCAGGTCGGAGAAAGGGTGGGTGTCAGCGAGTCGACGGTGATCCGTTTCGCCTCGGCCCTGGGATTCGACGGCTATCCCGGTCTCCGGGCGGCCGTGAAGGATCTTCTCATGGAACGTTTGTCCACGCTGGAACGGATCGGGGAGTACTCCGCCCAGGAAGCCGGAAGCCTGGTCCACAAGGCCATAGAGAGCGACATGGATTCCCTCGGTTCGGCACGGGCCACGGTGGATGTGGAAGCCATCGAGCATCTGGGCGGTGAAATCGCCGGCGCCGAATCGGTCTTCATCGTGGGGCACAGAAGTTCCAAAGCTCTTGCCTATTACCTTTTTCACTACCTTTCCTGGCTTTTCCCGACAGTCGAACTTCTGGGCTCGGAGACGGCACTGGAAAAGATCACCGGCGCGGGCAAAGGAACCCTTGTCATCGGGATCAGCTTTCCCAGGTACACCACGTGGACGGTCCAGATGCTCGAGTACGCAAGGGAAAAGGGTCTGAAAGTCGCCGCGGTGACCAACAGCTACTCGAGCCCGTTGGCCGCCCCCTCGGAGCTCGTGGTCACCGCCCCCTGGAACCCGTTGTCCTTTATCGACTCGTTCACGGCGCCCATCAGCGTCATCAACTGCGTCATTCTTTCTGCTGCGCGGGAACTGGGCGATGACGCCCGGAAAAAGCTGGCGGAACTCGAGAAGGTCTGGAAAGAGACGGGAGTTTACCAGGAAAGGGAGTGGCAGGGCGACCGCCGGGAGATCATCAGAAAACAGCCAAAAGACACAATGATGGAAAGAAAATCGTAAATCCATACGAATAGGGAGATGAAAGGATTGGAAACAGGTCGCGTGTTCCCCAGGGCGTTCAAGAAAGATATGCCTCTTGCCGTTCGCACCGAAGGGCTTTATATCCATGATGAAAAGGGCAACCGGTACATCGACGGGTGCTCGGGGGCGCTGATCTCCAGCATCGGCCACAGCGTCCCCGAGGTGGTCGAGGCGATTTCACAGCAACTGGCGACCATGGCCTTCGCACACCCGTCACGCTGGAGAAACAGGCCTTCCGAGGAAGCCGCAGCGGAAATCGCTGAAATCACCCCCCGGGATCTAGACTGGGTCTGGTTCGTCAGCGGAGGGAGCGAGGCCATCGAATCGGCCGTCAAGCTCGCCAGGCAGTACTACGTCGAGCGGGACGGTGCAGGCTCGCAAAAGCACCTGATACTTTCCCGGTACAACTCCTACCACGGGAGCACCCTCGGCACCATGGCCGTGGGCGGCAACATGCCGCGCCGGCGGATGTATTCCCCCATGTTCAAGGACCACCCGAAGGTGGACACTCACTACTGCTACCGGTGTCCCTGGGACCAGGAGTACCCTTCCTGCGGCCTCATGTGCGCAAGGCAGGTGGAACTGGCGATCAAGCGGACAGGTCCGCAGTATATCGCCGCCTTCCTGGCCGAGCCGGTGGTCGGGTCCACCGTGGGCGCCCTGAATCCGCCCCCGGAATACTGGCCCATGGTCCGGAAGATCTGCGACAGGTATGACATCCTCCTCATCGCCGACGAAGTCATGACGGGATTCGGCCGGACCGGGAAGGCTTTCGCCGTCCAGCACTGGGACGTCGTTCCAGACATCATCGCGGCGGCAAAAAGCATGGCCGCCGGATACATTCCGACGGGGGGCATTATTGTCAAAAACGACATCGTGAAGGCCATCAAAAACGGGAGCGGTGCCTTCGTGCACGGCCATACCTACAACGGCAACCCCGTATCGGCGGCGGCCACGGCGGCGACGGTACGGTACATGAAAAGAAATAAGCTTTTTGAAAACGCCGCGAAACAGGGTGAACGCCTTGGTGAAGGCCTGAAAAAACTGGAAGAGATTCCGATCGTGGGACAAACCCGCGGACTCGGCCTCATGCGCGGCGTCGAAATCGTGGCCGACAGGAAGACGAAGGAGCCCTTCCCGAAGGCCGCGGGGGCTGTGGGCGTTGTTTCCGAGGAATGCACGAAACGGGGTCTGATTATCTACCCGGGTTCGGGCATGGTTGACGGCATCGACGGCGACAGTTTCATGGTCGCGCCGCCCCTTGTCGTCAAAGAGGAGCAGATCGACGAGATTCTCGCGATTCTCGAAGAAAGCCTCGAGGCGGCCTCGACGAGGCTTCTGGACTCATCCCGGTAATTGAAAGAATCGAGGGAGGTGAGACCCCGCGCATTTCCGAGTGAACCATTTGTAGTCGGAAAGAACGGGCAACATCGGTAGTCACCCGATGGATCGGGTGAAGCAGAGAAAAGGAGGAGTGTGCAGGATGAAAAAGTTTCTCGTACCTCTTGCAGTCGCGGCGGTTCTTGCGTTTTCGGCGGCGGCCTTTGCGGTGACCTTCGTTACCATAGGCTCCGGCGGCGTGGGAGGCACCTACTATCCTCTCGGCGGCGCCATGGCCGAGGTCCTCAACAAGGCCGGCATCGACGTGAAGGCCACATCCAGGACGACGGCGGCCTCAAAGGAAAACTGCCGCCTCGTGGCGTCAGACAAGGCCCAGATGGGGATGTCCATGGGGTCCACCCTGTGGCAGGCCTACACCGGGACCGAGGCCTTCGAGGAAGACGGAAAACTGCCCCTTGCGATCCTTTTCAACATGTACCCCGCACCGCAGCATCTTCTGACCATCAAGGGAACCGGCATCGAAACTTTTGAAGATCTCAAGGGCAAACGAGTCTCCATCGGGGCCCCGGGAAGCGGGAACCAGGTGCTGACCAGGATGATCCTCGATGCCGCGGGCATCGACCCTGAAGAGGACTTCGACATGGCCCAGCTGACGCAGCCCGAGGCGGCCATGGCGCTCAAGGACGGGAACGTGGATGCCGTATTCTGGAACTTCGCCGCTCCCGGTGCCGCCGTCATGGAAGTCGAAGCCGTCCGGAAGGTCCACTTCATTCCACTGCCGGAAGATCTCGTCGACAAGATCGTCGAGAAGAACCCCTTCCTCATGCCCTACACCCTCAAGGCCGGCGTCTACACGTCCATCACCGAGCCGGTTCTGACCATCGCAGACGGAAACTACATGGTGGTTCACAAGAACATGGACGAAGAGCTTGCGTACAATCTCGTCAAGACCCTCATCGAAAACAAGGACGCGTTCATGGATGTGACGCCCCAGGCGGCCCACTTCGTTCCCGAAGAGGCCAGCAAGGGTATCATTCCCTTCCATCCCGGCGCTGCCAAATACTTCGCCGAACAGGGCTACGAGACCAAGAAATAGCAGAGCGCATTGCAGCAGGGGCGGGCTTTTTCGCCCGCCCCTTGCCGGGGCGGTATTTTATTCGTCTTTTGGGGGGAACAACATATGACCGAAGAAAAACCGAAAGAGACACAACAAGCCGAGCCTGTCGCCGACGAGGAAATGTTGCGGAAACTCGAAGGCGGGAAACGCCAGCTTGAAGGGTGGCAGTACTGGACAGTGGCCGCCCTGGCGATTGCGGCTTCATGCTTTCATCTGTACACGGCGGCCTTCGGGCTTTTTTATGCCATGATGCAGCGGGGCATCCACTGGATGCTCATGGGGACGATCATTTTCTTGCTCTACCCTGTTTCGCTGAAGCGTCCGGCGAAAAAAATCGATATCTGGGACTGGGTCCTGGCGGCGCTTTTGATATACGGCTGCATGAACATCCTGATCAACTGGGAAGCCATCGCGAACAGGGCGGGCGCCCCGATACAATCCGATATCGTCCTGGGCGTTATCATGACGGTTCTGGTCATTGACGCCACCAGGCGCACCGTGGGATGGCCGCTTCCCATCGTGGCGATCGTCGCTTTGGCCTACGCCGTTTTTGGTCCATACCTGCCTGGGATGCTGGCCCATCCGGGCTTTCCGATCAGTGAGCTGGCGCCCTTTATGTACCTGAGAACCGACGGGATCTTCGGCGTCCCCCTTGGAGTTTCGGCATCGTTCATCTTCTTGTTCGTCCTTTTCGGGGCGGTGTTGAACATATCGGGTGCCGGACAGTTTTTCATTGACCTGGCCTTCGCCCTGACAGGCAGAAGCCAGGGAGGCCCGGCAAAGGCGGCCATAGTTGCCAGCGGCCTCATGGGGAGTGTTTCGGGAAGTTCCGTGGCGAACACGGTGACCACCGGGTCCTTTACGATCCCGCTGATGAAAAGCGTGGGCTATCCGAGCCATTTCGCCGGTGCCGTGGAGGCCGCCGCTTCCACGGGCGGCCAGATCATGCCTCCCGTCATGGGCGCGGCGGCCTTCGTCATGGCGCAATTTCTGGGGATCTCCTACTGGACGATCGTCGTCGCGGCGGCGATCCCCGCCCTCTTGTACTTCTTTTCGATTTTTGCCATGGTCCATTTCAGGGCCGGTCGTGAAGGCATCAAGGGCATTCCGAAGGACCAGCTCCCGAAGGCCGGGGAGGTTCTCAAAAAAGGGTGGCACCTTCTTCTGCCGGTGGTGACGCTGATCCTTTTCCTCGCCTTCGGGTATTCGGCCATCAAGGCCGTCTTCTGGTCCATCGTCCTGCTGGTGGTTGTGAGCTGGATCGGACCGAAAGAGCACCGGATGACCCCCCAAAAGATCCTCGAGTCCATGATCGAGGGCGGCACTTCGGCTGTGGAGGTGGCCGCCGCCTGCGCCTGTTCGGGCATCGTCATCGGCGTGGTGGGCATCACCGGTCTGGGCCTCGCGTTCACGTCTTTCATCATCAGCCTGTCTCACGGCATCGTTTTTCTCGCCCTGGTCCTGACCATGATCGCCTCCATCATTCTCGGCATGGGCCTGCCGACGACGGCAAAGTACATCATCCTCTCCACCCTGGCGGCTCCGGCCATCCACAGGATGGGTGTTCCCATGCTGGCGGCGCACCTGTTCATCCTGTATTACGGCGTCATTGCGGATATCACGCCGCCAGTGGCCCTGGCGGCCTACGCTGGAGCCGGTATCGCCAAGGCGAATGCCATGCGCACAGGCTTCACCGCTCTCGGGCTGGCTTTGGCCGGTTTCATTGTCCCCTTCATGTTCGCCTATAACCAGGCGCTTCTTTTCCAGGCCGAACTGTGGCGGGTCCTTTTGGCCAGCAGTACGGCGATTCTGGGAGTCATCGCCCTGGCTGCCTGCGTGCAGAATTACTACATCGCGAAACTGAACGTGGTTGAACGCATTCTCTTCGGGGTCACCGCCCTTGCCCTCATCAAGCCCGGCTTCGTGACGGACATCTTCGGCATTGCCGTTTTGGGCGGAGTCCTCTACCTGCAGAGACGGAAGGCAAAATCCGACAAGGCGAAAATGGAAACATCGACGACAGAACAAAAAACAGACTCCGAGAAGGAGGGATCATGAACACCATGCCTACGAAAATCATCAAGCCCGTCACCTCGGCAGAGGAGGCGGTGGCCCACGTCAAACCGGGCAGTTCCGTCATGATTGGCGGGTTCAACTACGGCGGCATTCCCTATACTCTCGTGGATGCCCTGGTGGAGGCCGGCACGAAAGACCTGACCCTTGTCGCCAACGACACCGCCTATGACGAGGTGGGACACGGGAAACTGGTGACCGCCGGACAGGTCAGGAAGGTTATCGCCTCCCATGTGGGCCTCAACAAGGCGACCCAGCGGCTTTTCAACGAGGGGAAACTGGATCTGGAACTCGTTCCACAGGGGACCTTCGTCGAAAGGATCCGGGCCGGAGGGTTCGGCCTCGGCGGCATCCTGACTCCGACGGGTGTGGGAACGGTTCACGAAGAAGGAAAGCAGGTTCTCGAGATCGATGGCCACAAGTACATCCTCGAATTGCCTCTCAGGGCCGATGTGGCCCTGATTCGGGGCTACAGGGCGGACCGCTACGGCAACATCGTCTATTACGGGACGAACCGGAACTTCAACCCTGCCATGGCTGCAGCGGCGGATCTGGTCATCGCTGAGGTAGACGCCATCCTGGAAGTGGGCGAACTCGACCCCAACGACGTGGTCACGCCCGGAATCCTGGTGGACATTCTCGTATTGAAGGGGGATTCCTACTATGCTTCCCGTACTTGATGAAGAAGTCCTGCGGCATCGGATCGCGCGACGGATCGCCCGGGAGTTCGAGGACGGCGATGTGGTGAATCTTGGGATCGGGATCCCGACTCTGGTGTCGGATCATATTCCCGAGGGGGTTCGTGTGACCTTCCAGACTGAAAACGGTGTCGTGGGCGCCGGGCCCAAGCCGCCCGAGGAGGACCTTCGTTTTATCGGCGCCGGTGGGCGCTGCCTGTCAGTTGTCCCGGGAGGCGCCCTCATCGCCAGCGATTTCAGCTTCGGCCTCATCAGGGGCGGCCACCTGGATGCCACCGTCCTGGGCGCGCTGCAGGTCGACCAGGAGGCGAACCTTGCCAACTGGTGGATCCCCGGAAAGCTTGTTCCCGGAATGGGAGGCGCCATGGACCTGGTGACGGGGGCGAAACATGTCATCGTGGCCACCACCCACACAACCAAAAAAGGCGGGATCAAGCTGGTGAAAAAATGCAACCTGCCCCTGACGGGAGCAGGCGTGGTGAGCCTTGTCGTCACCGAGTATGCCGTCTTCCGTTTCGTGGATGGACAGATGGTGCTCGAGGAACTGGCCCCGGGCATCACGGAAGAGGACATCAGGGAAATCACGGAAGCGGAATATGTGACGAGCCCCGACCTCGGGGTCATGCAAGGCTGCGAGGAAGAACAGCAGGACTGAAAGAATCCATCGGGCCTTCGGAGAAGTTTTTTGAGGGACCCGGTTTCCAGAATGCAAGGGAGCGTGACGAAATATGGGAAAGGCTGTTTTGCTTTCCGCCTGCCGTACCGGAGGCGGGAAGTTCGGAGGAACTTTGTCGTCCTTTGAGGCTACGGATCTCGGCGGGTTCGCCATCGCCGAGGCCATGAAGCGCTCAGGCGTTTCGGATGAAAATATCGCAGAAGTCATCATGGGAAACGGCTGGCAGGCCGGCGTCGGGGCGAACCCGGCCCGAATCGCCATGTACAAGGCGGGACTGCCGCAGAACATTCCGGCCTTTACGGTGAACAAACGATGCGGCTCGGGGCTCAGGGCGATCATGCTTGCGGCCGACAGGGTGAGGCTGGGTGACATTCAGGCCGCCGTTGCCGGTGGTATGGAAAGCGCCTCGAAGACGCCCTACATTTTGCCCGATGCCCGCTGGGGGCACAGGATGGGGGACAAGACCACCCTGGATGTGCTGCACAAGGACGGTTTCATGTGTCCCCTGGCGAACATGATGATGGGGGCAACGGCGGAAATACTCGTCGACGAGTATGACATCAGTCGCGAGGAACAGGACGCCTTCGCCCTGGAAAGCCACAAAAAGGCGCTGGCCGCCGTGGAAAAGGGGCTTTTCGAAGAGGAGACCGTCCCGGTGACGGTCAAAAAGAAAAAGGAAACCATCACCTTCGCCACCGAGGAGATTCCCAGGGCTGATACGAGCATGGAAAAACTCGGCCGCCTTCCCGCGATTTTCCGCGAGGGCGGGACGGTGACAGCGGGAACAAGCTCTGCCCTGTGCGACGCGGGAAGCGCCGTGGTCGTGGCGGACGAGGACTGGGCCAGAGCTCAAGGACATGAGCCCCTGGCCGAGGTTCTCGGCTACGCCAGCGGGGCCCTCGCCGCCGATCACATGGGGCTCGGCCCCACCGTGGCGGCGCCGAAGGCGCTGGAGATCGCCGGGCTTTCCCTGGAGGACATGGACCTCATCGAGCTTAACGAGGCCTTCGCGGCCCAGGTCCTCGCCGTCCACCGCGAGATGCCCTTCGACATGGGAAAGTGCAACGTCCACGGCGGAGCCATCGCCCTGGGGCATCCCATCGGCGCTACTGGGGCCAAGATCCTGACGACGCTGATCTACGCCCTCAGGCATTATGACAAGGAGCTCGGACTGGCCACGGCCTGCATCGGTGGCGGCCAGGGAGTCGCCATGGTCATCCGCCGCCTGTAAAAGCCAGACTCCGGAGACAAAAGCAAGGTTCGGCGATTGAAACGAAATTGTGACGTTGCGGTAATACAAACGTGACAAACTCCCCCTATCATACGGGATGAGACTCAATCCAGAGGACAGGGGGAGTTTTCATGTACGGTATGTCCTGGAAAGCGCGAAGGGCGCTTCAGGGGGTTTTCCTTCTTGCAGTCATGGTCTTTTTTCTGGCTGTTTCAGGAAGGGCTTTCGCCGCTGCACCGAAGTATGTTTTTCTTTTCATCGGGGACGGTGTAGCGCTTCCTCAGTTGAATGCGGCGGAAATCTATCTGCAGGGCGGCAAAAACGATGAACCGGGGATACAAAAACTCAACATCACGCGAATGCCCTATCAGGGTCTTACGACAACCTATGCGGCCAATGCCTTCATCACGGATTCCGCGGCGGCGGCGACAGCTCTCGCCTGCGGCTTCAAGACCAATTCCGGAGTCATTTCCATGGATCCGTCAAAAACCCGGGAATACAGGACTGTGGCCGAGGCCGCCAAGGATAAGGGAATGAAAGTCGGCATTGTCTCCAGCGTTTCCATCGATCACGCCACTCCCGCCTGTTTTTACGCACATCAGCCGACACGAAAAAACTACCATGAAATCGGCCTCGAACTGGCCGAAAGCGATTTCGACTATTTCGCCGGAGGCGGACTCAAAAAACCGGTAAGCCCTGATGGTACTGTCGATGCGTACAGGGTGGCCATCGAGAACGGTTTCACCGTGACGCGGACCGTGGAGGAATTCATGGCACTGGAACCCGGAACGGGCAAGGTCTTTGCCGTCAGCCCCGAACTGGATCCGGACATGGCCCTCGACTATGCCATCGATACCCAGCCGCTGTCTCTTGCGGATTTCACGCAAAAGGGCATCGAGCTTCTTGACGGTCCCGAGGGCTTCTTCATGATGGTGGAGGGCGGAAAGATCGACTGGGCCTGCCATGCGAATGATGCGGTTGCAGCCATAAAAGACACGCTGGCCTTCGATGACGCCGTAGCCGTCGCCCTGGATTTCGCGACGGAACATCCCGAAGAGACCCTGGTGGTCGTGACGGGAGACCATGAATGCGGCGGCCTGACGATCGGGTTTGCCGGGACGAAATACGAGACCTACCTGGATTACCTGGGCGGCCAGACCATGTCCTACCTCGGGTTTGACAAGGAGCTGGACGAATACAGACGGCGCACGTCCCCCGAAAAGGCCGATTTGATGGACCTGAAGGATGAAATAGAGGATGCCTTCGGTCTCGTGGTCCTCTCGGACAAAGAGCGGGCCGACCTCGAAGACTTGGCAAAAACCGGGGACGAAAAGGCTGCTGACCGCCTGAACTTTGCGCTGAACGATCGGGAACTTGAAAACATTGAAGTGGCTTTCACCCGTTCGATGCATAAGGAAACGGAAAGGGCCGACGATGCCGAAACGTATCTCCTTTACGGGGGCTACGAACCACTCACGGTCAGTCTGACTCACATACTGAACAACAAAGCCGGGCTGGCGTGGACATCCTACTCCCATACCGGGGTTCCTGTTCCCACTTTCGCCCAGGGACCCGGAGCCGACTCCTTTACCGGTTACTATGACAATACGGATATAGGAAAGAACCTTTTGAACCTTCTGGAAGAAAAATCCCTGGCGGCGGCCGTCCGCTGAGGGAACCGGTCCTGGTTTTTGTGGCATCCGGGGGGACGGTGGTTTCGGACCATCGTCCCCCCGGATGCCTTGTTGCGGCAAAGATCTTTCAGGAGGTGGACGAAAAGATGAGCCACAAAAAGGAAAAAATATTCGTCCTTTTACTGCTCGTCTTGACATCCTCCCCGGCCTGAAGGCCGGAGATTCCTACGGCGCTCAAGAGCGGCATCGAGCCGTGCCTGAGTCGCTTCGGTGGGTTCCTGCTGCTGGCGGCATTGCTGCACCGCTCACTTCACAGGCGAACCGGGCGTGCCCCGCCCTTAGAATATTGATCGCGCCGACCACGTCGGCGTTTTCCTCGAAGCCGCATTCTACACACACGAACCGGGCCTGCGTCCGGCGGTTGTCCGCCGATACATATCCGCAGCACGGGCAGG
>Ga0182238_1000412_pt1 | contig 13100 bp, 16 predicted proteins | sample hydfrates6_PW_90_FD_132439 | JGI IMG/M metagenome (GOLD analysis project Ga0182238, IMG submission 132439) | Subsurface microbial communities from deep shales in Texas, USA - hydraulic fracturing test 6_PW_90 | ecosystem: Environmental > Aquatic > Deep subsurface > Shale gas/oil reservoir >... | reverse complement strand
TTGAACAACTCGACGGAAACACATAGAAAGCAGACAACTTCATATGAAGGCTGCTCTCAGGAGAGAAGGCTGGAAGCTGGAAGTAATGAGAGAGTGCAGAGTGTTTCTGCGGCGTTGCCGAATGTAAGAAACGGTGAAAAGGCAGACTCCAGTAATCTAATGGAGAAAATTCTAGCGGCTCCTAATCTAAATAGAGCACATAAAAGAGTCGTAAAGAACAAAGGTAGCCATGGAATTGACGGGATGAGTGTAGATGAACTTCTACCCCACCTTAAAAGAAATGGTAACCAACTTTTGAAAGATGTACTGGAAGGTAACTACAAACCACAGGCAGTAAGAAGAGTAGAAATACCTAAGCCTGGTGGTGGAGTAAGGCTACTTGGTATCCCAACAGTAACAGATAGAATGATACAGCAGGCAATTACACAACAGCTGACACCAATATTTGACCCAGGATTTTCAGAATACAGCTATGGATTCAGACCTGGAAGGAATACACATCAGGCAGTAAATAAAGCTAAAGAATATATTAATGATGGTTATACATGGGTGGTCGACATTGACCTTGAAAAGTATTTTGATACTGTTCAACATGATAAACTGATGTCTTTAGTAGCCCGGAAAGTGCAGGATAAAAGGGTGTTGAAATTAATAAGAACTTATCTTAACTCAGGAGTAATGATTGATGGTTTAATTAAGAAAACAGATGAAGGATGCCCACAGGGCGGACCTTTAAGTCCATTGCTTAGTAACATTATGCTGGATGAACTGGATAAAGAACTGGAGAAACGCAATCATAAATTCTGTCGCTATGCTGATGATAGTCAGATCTATGTTAAAAGCAGGAAAGCGGCTAAAAGAGTTATGAAAAGCATAACTGTATTTATTGAAAAGAAACTGAAACTCAAAGTTAATACAACAAAAAGTGCAGTTGGCAGACCCTGGAGAAGAAAATTCTTGGGGTTTTCATTTTATCAAATGAATGGTGAAGTAAGGGTTAGAGTCCATCCGAAATCAATTAAGAAAATTAAGGCAAAAATAAGAGAGCTCACATCAAGAAGTAAAGCCTGGACAATGAAATATCGCTTTAAGAAACTAAAACAGACAATCACGGGTTGGGTCAGTTATTATAAAATAGCTGATATGAAAAGCAAGATGAGAGAGCTTGACCAGTGGGCAAGACGAAGAATAAGAATGTGCTACTGGAAACGATGGAAGAGAATCAAAACTCGCTTTAAGATGCTCAGAAAACTGGGCATTAAAGAGCCTAAAGCATGGGAATATGCTAACACAAGAAAAGGCTACTGGAGAATATCCAATAGCCCAATACTAACAAGAACCTTTACCAATCAGTTATTAAAGAAATTTGGATACTTTAGTTTTACAGAAAGATATGCACAAGTAATTAATTCTTAATGAACCGCCCAGTACCGAACGGTATGCTGTGGTGGTGTGAGAGGACGGGAAATAAATTAATTATTTCCCTCCTACTCGATTTTTACAGGGAAATTTAAATTAATCAAGAATTATATATAATAGAAATCAATAATTTTTAAAAGGAAGATTAGTGGGCTTCTCCATCTATATGCAGCTGAAGATGTTTAAAATCTTCCTCTTCCAGCCAGCCGTGATTTGCATCAGCTTTAGTATCTAAATCTTTCATATATGGTTTAATGTCTAAAAGAGGAGTGCCGTCAAAAGCATCAAGGCTGGAGATATAGATTCTGTTGGCTTCAATTTTAAGCAGCTCTACTACACTGAGGCCGATAGAATTGATTCTGTTGGGTGATCTGGTGGCAAAGAGCCCGATTTCTTTGTTTGACCAGGGAGTTTTTACAGTTAAATCAGTTTGCTCCTGACTCTGATCAAGATAGTAGAGCAGATAAATGTATTTAAGGGTTTCGAGATCTTTAAGACCTTCTAAATACTTTTCATCTAATTCTATAAAAAATTCTTTTCCCTCAGTATTTTGGGGAGGCTGAAATGGTGCATCATTGTTTTTATATGGGGTATGAATGGTACCTATAGATTTCAATTCCATAATTACATCCTTTCTTATTTATCCAAAATTTTTTAGAATAATACTACAAGCAAGTATATTATTAAAATGCTTTAAAGTCAAAAAGGAGAGTCATTACTTGAAATATTTTCAAAAGATATTAGAGGAAATTAGAAAATATAAGCCGGCCAGTCAGGCAGAGAAAAGATATAAAAGTCAGATTATAAATTTTTTAATCAATAATAAAGATAATTATTTGAGAACTAATCCAAAAGGACATTTAACAGCTTCTGCCTGGATAATCAATCAGCAGGGAGATAAAGTTTTACTCCACCATCACCAGAAACTGGAAAAATGGATTCAGCTCGGTGGACATTTAGAAAAAAGAGAATTAATTCAAGCAGCAGCTTTAAGAGAAGCTGCAGAAGAGTCAGGTTTAAATTCTCTTTCACTGGTCGATCAGAAAATATTTGATCTTGATGTTCACAAAATACCTGCTGCAAAAAATGAGGCTGAACATTTTCACTATGATCTAAGATTATTACTAAAAGCAGATGCTGAGGAAGAATTAGAAAAAAGCAGCGAATCTAAAAATTTAAAGTGGATTGATCTAAATCGAGTTGCTAATTATGTCAGGGAAGAATCTGTATTAAGAATGCTCAGAAAAACTGAAGAATTAAGGAGATGAAGATGGAAGTAAATAAAATAGCAGAAGTTAGAAGCAAATATAAAGAACCGGTCGGTCCGGATGAGATGAGAAAAACAAAAAGTGTTATTGAAGTTGAAGCAGAATATGTGGATGGTCTTGACAAAATAGAGGGTTATGAGTATCTGCAGATCCTTTTCTATTTTCATAAATCAGACGGCTATGATCTAATCAGCAAAAGAAGGAAGGGGCCGGAGAGAGGGCTTTTTACCTCCAGGAGTCCCCGCAGACCGAGCCCAATTGGAATTACTACAGTGGAATTACTAAAAAGAGAGGGCAATAAACTGCATGTTTATGGACTTGATGCGATAGACGGAACCCCAGTGATTGATATCAAACCCTATGCTTCTTTTATGGACCAGCCTACACTGTCTCTGCAGAAAAAGACACCGCGCTATCAGATTAATAAATTGATCAAATATCAGAATCTCAATGACCTGCTGCTTAAAGCGGGGGAACTGCACGGCCACTACTGTCCCTATCTTGCCCTGGGAGTAATGGCTGCTGCAGATGCATTAAAAAGACTTGGAGCGGATAATGATGGAATGGAGGATCTGCTGGCTGTGGTAGAAACCAACAGCTGCTTTAGTGACGGCATCCAATATACTGCCGGCACTACCTTTGGCAATAACTCACTTATCTATCGTGATTTTGGTAAAACAGCAGTCACCTTTGTCAAAAGAGGTGATTCAACTGATAATCTGAGATATTACCTCAAGGATTCTAATTTTATTGAGCGTGAATATCCTAAAGCAGCTGAATTATTTAAAAAAGTTATAGCAGATAGAAATGGAAGTCAGGCAGAAGAAAAAAAGATGAAGGAAGTCTGGCAGGAGATAGCTTTTGAGATAATTGAAGCTGATATTGATAAATTCTTTAAGATTGAAGAAAATCTAAAAATTGAGCTGCCTGATTATGCACCTATTTTTGCTGATGCTGAGTGCAGTAAATGTGGAGAGAAATTAATGGCTGCCAAAGCTGTTCAAAAAGATGACAAAGTTTTGTGTAGAGAATGTGCAGAGAGCAGTTATTATCAGCTTGACGGCAGCGGCATAGTGGAACAAATATAGAAATTATGAATGAATATGTAAAGATATTTTCAATTAATTATTAATTCTGGAGGGGTTATTTTGTCTGTATTAGGTAGGAATGATATTTGTCCATGCGGAAGTGGTGAAAAATACAAAAAGTGTTGTCTTGATAAAAAAGATAAATTTAATTTTGAAAATCCTAAGAAGAGTATTTTTCCAGAAGATGTGGAAAAATTAGATACTCAAACAATTATTTCAAGGCTAAAATTTTATGGTATTGATTTTGAAATCAAAAAATTCAAAGAAAATGCTAAAAATTATCATTCTGCTTCAAAATTGTCAGATGATTGGTATAATGAGTATCATATTAATGCTTCAGGTCGGGAAGGGGACTTTATCTGGGTAGCTGCCTGGATATTGTGGAATCGACTTATTGATAATAGAAAATGTGATGAGCAGTTGGATCAGAAAATTTATATAGGATATGAATTATTTAGGGAAAATAATTTTAAGGAAGGTTGTGATGTCTTACTTGAGGTTTGGGAGAGCTTCAAAAATAGAATAAAGAATAATAAATTCAACAAATTAAAAGATTTAGATAAGAATTTTAATAGTGATTTTTATCTTACAGAATTGGTAAATGAACTATTAATGAAGTTAGATATCTTATCTTATAAAGATAAAAATTATGCAAAAAAAGAAATTAAATTCTGTCAGGAATTTCTTGAATTATTACCCAAATCATTAGATGAACATCTCAAAGTAATTAGAAGGTCAGAAGCCTCAGCTTATATTAATCTTGGTCAAATTGAGAAGGGAGATGAATTATTTAAAAAGCTCATTGAAGATTATCCAGATTGGATTTGGAGCTATATTTACTGGGGAGATCAATATGATTTTGTTGATAATTCGCTCTCAAACAAAGAAAAGGCTAAGAAAATTTATAAGGAAGCTCTGGAAAAAGATATAAATGACCCAGTAGACAGGGAGGTCATAAAAGAAAGAATTAATTTGTTAGGAGGCTAATTATGACCTGCAAATGGTATCCGGTCTGTCCAATGAAAAGATTTTATGAAGCCGGTAAAATAGATAAAAAGTGGGTAGAAAACTACTGTCACGGAGATAACAAAAGCTGTCAGCGCTATCAGATGGAAGAAAGAGGAGAATACCATCCTAATAATATGCTGCCTGATGGCAGTATTGACCAGAGTTTATAAAACGCAGTAATCAATACTAATAAATAAAATACAGGGTGTTGAAATGAATAAAATTAAACTTAAAAATCAGGAATATAAATTTAAAATTATTCGCAGTAGTAGAAAAACAATTGGAATTATAGTTAATGCTGATCAGGAACTGCTGGTTAGATCTCCTAAGAGAACTTCGATCAGACAAATAAAATCTTTATTGACTCAAAAAGAAGACTGGATTATAAAAAAACTTGCTAAAATGTCAGAAATTAAAGCTCCACCAAAATCAAAGGATTTTATCAGTGGTGAGACTTTTCTTTATTTAGGCAAGGAATTCAAATTAAAACTTGCTGCTGAGGTAGATTTGAATGATATAAAAGTTATACTGGAACAGGATCGAATGGTAGTTTATTATCCAGCTGAGCTTGAAGAAAATAAGCAGAAAAGGAAAACAGCAGTCAGAGCGCAGTTAATCAGCTGGTACCGCAGTCAGGCAAAAATAAAAATTAATGAACTTATCAATATTCATAAAAACAACTTAGCTGTTGAACCAAATAGGATTGTTATCAAAAAGCAGAAAAAGCGCTGGGGAAGCTGCAGCAGCAAAAAGAATCTTAATTTCAACTGGAAAATTATAATGGCACCCATATTTGTAATTGAGTACTTAGTGGTGCACGAACTGGTGCATTTGATTCATCCCAACCACTCAAAAAAGTTCTGGCAGACTGTGGCTGAAATTATTCCAGATTATGAAGCTAAAAAAGAGTGGCTGAGGATAAATGGGAGAAGACTTACTATTTAATAGAAATAGGTGATAAAATTATGTCAGAGAAAAGTCTCAAAAACAAAACAGCCCTAATAACTGGGGCCAGCCGCCTGCAGGGTATTGGGGCAGCCATTGCCAGAAAATTAGCAACTGATGGTGCAGATATTTATTTTACCTACTATCTTGATTATGATCGCAGGATGCCCTGGGGAGTAGAAGAAAATGAACCGGATAAACTGCAGCAGACCATTCAAAATATAGAGGCTGAAGAACTGGATAAACACTATCAGATTAATTTAAGGGCGACTCTTCTTTTAAGCTCCTATTTTGCCCGCAGCTTTGAAAAAGAAAGTGGAGGCCGGATAATTAATCTCAGCTCAGGTCAGTTTAAAGGCCCGATGGAAAATGAGATAGCCTATGCAGCTACTAAAGGAGCAGTGGATGCCTTAACTATCTCGTTGGCGGCTGAATTAGCTCCTAAAGGAATAACGGTTAATGCAGTTAATCCGGGTCCAACAGATACCGGCTGGATGGCCCAGAAGTTGAAAGGTGAATTGCTAAAAAAGTTTCCACAGGGGAGAATTGGTAAGCCTGAAGACACAGCAAGGCTGGTTAGTTTTCTGGCATCAAAAGAAGCTGAATGGATTACCGGAGAAATTATAAATTCTGAAGGTGGTTTTAAACGTTAAAATTTGTTGCAATTATTTTAATTTTGGAAGGTGATCGAATGTATCTTGTAAGTTCATGTCTGGCAGGTATCAACTGCCGTTATGACGGAAATAATAATTTAGATGAAAAAGTTGCTGAGTTAGTCAAAGCTGGAAAGGCGATTTTGGTCTGTCCTGAAGTTTTGGGAGGCCTGGCTACTCCGAGAGATCCCTCTGAAATTATTCTTGATGATGAGGGCAATAAAAAAGTTGTGACTGAGCAGGGTAAAGATGTGACAGCAGAATTTAAGCTGGGAGCAGAAAAAACTTTAGAAATAGCAAAAATTGTGGGAGCCAAAAAAGTAATACTGCAGCAGAGAAGCCCATCCTGCGGCGCTGGGAAGATCTATGATGGTACATTTAGCGGTAATTTAATTAAAGGTAATGGTCTAACAGCAGAGTTATTAATAAAAAATGGGATTGAGGTTTTAACAGAGGCAGATTTAGCTTAAAAATTTAGAGCTTTATTAGATTTTTTATATTTTACTTAATTTTTTTATTAAAAGATTATAAAATACAATGGAGGTAATTAAAAATGATTAAACATGTTGTGATGTGGGAATTCAAGGATCAGGCTGCAGGAAATAGTAAAGAAGAGAATATTGAATTAGCAGCAGAGAAGCTGCGCTCACTTAAAGATTTAGTTGAGCAGATTAAGTTTTTAGAAGTAGGTAAGAATATCAATCAGAGTGAGGCAGCTTATGAGCTGGTTTTAATTACTGAATTTGAAAGTCCTGCTGATCTTGATCAGTATCAAATTCACCCGGAACACGAAAAGGTTAAAACTTTTATAGGAGAAGTAGCAGCTAAAATAGTTTTAGTTGATTATGAAAAATAATTACCTGCAGTAGGCTGGATATATTATTTTCCTCCTGAAACTGAAGAAAAATCTTAGTCTTTAAAATTTAGTTTGAAATAAATGGCTATCAATAAGGAGCAGAAAAATGACTGATTTTAAACTGCAGCATTTAATTACAACTGGTGCCAGAGAAGCAGAGATGATAGAAGCTCTGCTCAATGACAATAATATAGAAGTAATTGTTCGTCATGATGAATTTGGCGGCTATAGCATGATCTATATGGGTTATTCTGCCTATAACATTGAGCTTTATGTTGCAGAAAAAGATTATGAGCAGGCCAGAGAACTCCTAAAAGATTTAAATTTAGATGCTGAAGCTGAAAGTACAGAAATAGAACAGGAGACAGAAGAAATAAAGAGCAGTGATCAGACTAAAAGTTTTTCTTTTTATCTGGCTCAGATCGCAAAAATAATAATAATTTTCTATCTGCTTTTAAATCTATTTACTCTAATTTTCTAATATGATTTTGGGTAGACAACTGGAGGTGTTTTCTGATGAAAACTATTTTAATCACCGGTTCAACTGATGGCATTGGCAGAGAAACTGCAAAAGAGCTGGCTGATAAAGGCCAGAGAATTATTATCCACGGCCGCAGTCAGAATAAGGCTCAAGAGGTTAAAGAAGAGCTGGATTCAATTAATCCTGAAGCAGAGCACAAAATTGTTATTGCTGATCTTAATTCTCAGCAGCAGGTTATAGATTTAAGTAATCAGTTGAAAGACGAGGAAGCTAAAATTGATGTTTTGATCAATAATGCAGGGATTTATCAAAATTCACTTGAATTTAGCGAAGATCAGATAGAAAAAACTATCGCTGTTAACTATCATTCCCACTTTATTTTAACTCTGCTGCTGATTCCGCTTTTAGAAGAGTCAACAGATCCAAGAATAATTAATTTTTCTTCCATGGTTCATGCTCACAATTTAAATGTTGATAATATCTGGGATCCAATTAACTTTAACGGCAGCCAGGCTTATTCGGATTCTAAGCTGGCAATGATTTTATTTACTTTTAAATTGGATAAAATATTAGATAATATAACTGTTAACTGTCTTCATCCGGGAGTGATTAACACCAAGCTGCTGCAGCAGGGCTGGGGAGCAGGAGGTTCTTCTGTAGAAAAAGGAGCAGAAACTCCAGTCTATCTTGCTTTATCAGATGAAGTTAGAGGAGAAAGCGGCAGCTATTATGTAAAAAAAAGAAAAAAGAAGCCCACATCAGCTGCTTTAAGGCAGGAACTGCAGGATCAGCTCTGGAATAAAAGTATTGAGATGATCAAATATCAGGAAATATTAAATAAGATTCCTGATCGCTTTTTAGAAGTATAAATTTAAAAAGAAAAGAGTGATAGATATGTTTTACTTATTATTAATAGTTACATTTTTGGTGGCCCTTTTGGTCTGCTATATTGTCAGCAGATTGTTCAATGATTCGATTTACAAAATCTTAAACTTAATTGTGCCGGAGGCTATCAATCAGGCCTGGCTTAAATATATTAAGTTTGCAATCTATGTTGTCGGTATTTCCGGAGGTGTCAGAGTCTGGGACTTAGAAAAATATATTACTTCTAGATATGATAATAGAGAAATCGTTGAGCTGACAGCTGAGCGCTGGACCTTAGAAATCTACAGAACTTTGATCGGCTCTCTGCAGAGTATTGCTACAGTCTTACTTATCTTTTTTATCTTTACTTTAATTGCCTATGTTGTTTTAAGAATCTTTTCTGCCAGAAATGAAAAAAGCTAATTTTTTTCTTCCAAATAAGTAATTAAGAGATTAGAAAGCGGCATCAGCAGCGGGAAAAAGGCATAGGGAAAATATTCTATTGTACTGACTCCTAAGACTGCTGTCATCATTAGGGCATTAACATTCCAGGGGATTAAAGGTGAAAAAACGAGTCCGGAATCACCCAGTGCCCTGGCCATATCCTTTCTTTCTAAATTCATCTTATCATAATTTTTAGAAAGCATTTTAGCTGGCAAAAAAACAGCCAGAAATTGATTGCAGCCTAAGGTAGCAGAAACTATCCCGGAAAAAATAGTGACAGCAATAAGATGTATTTTTTCCTTGATCAGGTGCAGAAATGGTTTTAAAAGGCTGTTTAAAACTCCCATTTTTTCTAAAAGTCCACCTAAAAGCACAGCAAAAATAATTAAGGAAATCAGTTCCAGCATACTTGTTAAACCACCACGGGCCAGGATATTATCAATAAATACTGTTCCAGTTCTTTCATTGAATCCTCTAAACATAATATTTAAAAGTTCTGACCAGCTTCTTTCAGTAAAGTAGGAGCCCATTAATAGAGAAAAGAGAATATTTAAAGCAATATTTATTATTGTAGGCACTTTGAGAACTGCCAGCAGAATTATTAAAATTGGCGGCAGCAGCAGCCAGAAAGAAACCTGAAAATGGCCGCTCAGCATTTGACTTAATGAATCTAAATCAGCAGCAGCTTTAAGGCTGGAGAAATTGCTCAAGCCAATAAAAAGAAAGGCTATCGCAGTAATCAAATATGGTAAGACAGCTGTTTTAAGCATATGGTAAATCATATCCATTAGATTGGCTTCCGAGCTGTGAGCTGTAATAATCGCTATCGACGAAACCGGGGACATTCTGTCACCAACATAGGAGCCGGAGATAATTGCTCCTGCAGCTAAGGGCAGATTAAGTCCCATTGTCTGAGCAATGCTGATAAGAGCCAGTCCAATTGTACTTGCAGTCCCCACAGCGGTTCCAACTGCCATGGAAACCAGCGAAGTAGAGATAAATGATAAAATAAAAAAGTATTTAGGACTGATTGTCTGTAAACCGTAGTAGATCATTGTCGGAACAGTTCCAACAGCAATCCAGAGACCAATCATCATTCCCAGTAAAAATAAGATTAAGATAACATTACCGATATTTTTAAAGCTGGAAAAAAGCATTTCTTCAATTTCCTGCCACTTATAACCCCAGCTCAAAGCTAAGGCAATAATAATCATTATTTCAAAAAATAGAGCAATCTGGATTGGTGCCTCCCAGAATAAAACAGATAGTAGTATTAAGACAGCCATTGTGACCACAGGTATAACTGCCTGTTTAAAGCTTAACATTTTGATTCCCCCAAAGTTTGTCTATTTAAAATCAAGAAGTCAATAACACTATATAATTAATTCTGAACATATGTCAACCTTTAATATATAATAAAATAAAAATAATCTAATAGGGAGTGTTTTAAAAATGACTGTAAATCAAAAAAAGAAAAAATCACCGTCTATTGATCAGTGGCTTAAAGAAGCAAAAGCTGATCCAGAAGCATTAGAAGAGGGAATGTATTTAGTTCATAATGGTACTGTGCGCCAGACTCCGAGAAAAAAGGTTAGAGAAGGAATAGATGATGGTTCTCAGGTTAAGGGGATGGAATTTGAATATGATCAAAAAAAGGTTGAGCAGGCGGTAGCTGAAGCGAAGAAGATGGAAGGTATCTTTCACGTCAGAGTCTGGCTTAATCAGGGCCAGCTTGAAGTCGGAGATGATATTATGTATGTGCTGATTGGAGGAGATATCAGACCCCATGTTATTGATGCCCTACAGTCTCTGGTAGCTGAGATAAAAAACGAGTGTGTTAAAGAAATTGAGCAGAAAGTTTAGTAGTAAATATATAAATATAAAAATAAGGTGATACTAATGACAGATAAAAAAATGAGAATTAAAATTATTAAAGATGGTCCCTACTGTGTTTTTGGCTCGGTGCCGCTGAAAGAAAAAATTATAACTCCTGTTGGTAAGCACTATGAATATCGAGAAGGACGCAGACTACCTCAAAAAGAAACCTACAGTCTCTGCCGCTGTGGTAAAAGTAAAGACCATCCCTTTTGTGATGGCAGACATAAAGAGATTGACTTTGATGGTCAGGAAACTGCATCTAAGGAAAGATATGATGAGCGGGCAGAACTGCTGCCGGGAAAAGAGATCGATTTAATGGATGATGACCGCTGTGCTTTTTTACGCTTCTGCCATACCGAAAAGGGAAGCACCTGGGAATTGTTAGAGAAATCAGACAAAAAAGAAGAGCGTGAACTTGTGATTAAATCTGCTGGAGAATGTCTGGCAGGGAGGTTGACAGCTGTCAGTAAAGAGGGAGAAGTTTTAGAAGCAGATTTAGAACCTGAAATCTGGGTGCTTCAGGATCCAGAAAAAAAGGTCAGTTCAGCAATTATTGTAAAAGGCGGCATAGAAATCGAGTCGGCTGCTGGAGAAATTTATGAGCCAAGAAATTCTGTCGCCCTCTGCCGCTGTGGAGAATCGAAAAATAAACCATTTTGTGACTGCAATCATCTGCACACGAACTTTCAGGATGGTTATCAGAATAAGGAGTAAGTAGGTTTACAAGTGCTGATTTTAATGGTACAATAAATTAACTTATTAAGAACAATTATGAATTTAGCTAATGAGAATTAGAGAAGTAGAGTAGAGAAAGGAATGATCATATGAATTTTGTATTTATATCACCGTATTTTCCTAATAATTTTTATAATTTCTGTGTGGAGCTAAAAAATGCCGGGGTCAATGTTCTCGGAATTGGTGACATGGCCTATTCAGAAATGAGAAGTGAGCTGAGAGATTCTCTGACAGAATATTATAGAGTTGATAATATGGAGGACTATTCGCAGCTGCTTAAAGCCTGCGGATATTTTACCCATAAGTATGGGAAAATTGATCGGATTGAGTCGAACAATGAACACTGGCTGGAGAAAGATGCCCGTTTGAGAACTGATTTTAATGTTCAGGGTTTAAAAATTGACGAGATTGAAGCGATGAAGTACAAATCAAAAATGAAAGAGGTCTTTAATCAGGCAGGTCTAAATACCGCTAGGGGTAGGGTTGTTAATAGTCTACAGGAAGCAGAAGAGTTTATTGCTGAGGTTGATTACCCGGTGGTTGTTAAACCTGACAGCGGGGTAGGAGCATCCGAAACCTTTAAAATTAACAATCACGATGAGCTGCTGAATTTTTTCAATAATAAACTGGACCTTGATTATATTATGGAAGAATATATTGAAGGTAAAATCCACACCTTTGATGGTCTGACAGATCAAAATGGAGAGATTGTGTTTTCCTCGTCGATGGTTGATAACGTCAAATAAAATATGATAGTTACCATAAAATGTAAGTAAATAGTAATAGAACATCACTAATTTTAATTATAATAAAAATCTTAAGAATGTCAAAAGTTTGAAGATGTAAATAATGCTAAAAAATGGAATTAGATAAATATAAAACTCTAAAAGAGTTAAGCAAGATTTTTTGAAAAGTTACTCAGTAAAAATATTTAGTTACTTATCAGTTTTGTTGATCCACCTGATAAGTTGAGCCCAGGAGTTAATGGGTTGACCTCTTGAATCTTCAACAACAAGAGGAGCCTTGTTATCAAAAGAGCTATGAGGTTTTATGTAGTTAAAATATAGCTGATATAAAGTTATATGAGCAAGAGCACCATCAAAGGAACTAAAGCTTTTATGACGCTTGTAATGAGCTTTATAGGTGCCAAAAAAACGCTCAATGATGTTTTTATAGGGCCTGTAAACCTCATCTGAATTATCATCATCAGTAAAAAGCCCTTTAACCTGTCTGTGATCTACCTCGGTCTTTAAAAAGACCTTAGCAGCATGTACAGCAGCTCTATATATTGGTGCCATATCAGAAACAAGGACAAAATCCTGACCCTGATATTGGTCAATAATTCTTTTGAGGATGGTGATTGCACCTTTGGTATCTCGATGTTTTGAGAGATGCTGAGCGATGATACAGCCATTCTTACCATCAATGGCAGTAAAGAGATAATGCCAGCTGCCTTTGATT
>Ga0182238_1000408_pt1 | contig 13231 bp, 12 predicted proteins | sample hydfrates6_PW_90_FD_132439 | JGI IMG/M metagenome (GOLD analysis project Ga0182238, IMG submission 132439) | Subsurface microbial communities from deep shales in Texas, USA - hydraulic fracturing test 6_PW_90 | ecosystem: Environmental > Aquatic > Deep subsurface > Shale gas/oil reservoir >... | reverse complement strand
GCCGAAATGCGGTCGAAAACTTTCTTCGTTGCATCGAGTCGTTTTTCGAGAATTTCAGAATCCCCGTTGTATAGCAGTCGCTTCAACCTTGGTGAATCGAGGACCCGTATTTTTTCTTCCAGAACACCACGGACATTCTCGAGCCCTTCCAGGTGGCCTGGCCCGATGGCCGTGATCACCGCCGTCGTCGGAGGGTAACTGGCAGTCATGTCCGCAATTTCACCAGGGTGATTCGTTCCCATTTCGAGAATCAGGATCTCTGTATCCAAAGGCATTTCGAGGATCGTTAGAGCGCAACCGATCCAGGTGTTATAGCTTTCCCTCGCCGAATGGACCCTGAAACGCTTTTTCAAAACAGCGGAGAGACATTCTCGTGTGGTTGTTTTTCCCACAGTGCCCGTTACCGCGATGACTTCCTGCAGAGAGGATTTTCGCCGGAACACATGGGCTGCCAATTTTCTCAGCGCCGCGGACGTATCCTCCACGAGGAGAAAAGATATGTCCCTTGCAGATTCAATGAGGAGGGAGCCTGCCTTGTTCTCCTCCACTACAATATACGAGGCGCCCCTGGAAATGGCGTCATCGATAAAGGCGTGCCCGTCGGTATTTGTGCCCGAAAGAGCGATAAACCCATCCCCGTTTTGCACCTTCCGGCTGTCGGTCCTGAGAGCCGGCCCCAAGGGCATGTCGGTTCCCCGGAGTTTGCCGCCGGTAATTCCTGCTGCCTCGTCAAGGGTCAGGTATCGGGTATGGCCGGAATTCAGCACAGCACCTTCCCCCTTGTCCGGCCCCATTCAGCTATCGCTTCTGCATCATTATATGGAATACGGCGTTCTCCAAAGATTATATGGCGTTCAGGGCCTTTTCCGGTGACGAGGACGACGTCTTTCTCGTCAGCGTTGTCAAGAGCCTTCCATACTGCTTCCTTGCGATCGATAACTATTCTTGGAGTACTGCAACCACCCTCAATGGCCCCCTGCCTTATAGCCTGAGCGATCTTGAGTGGGTCCTCGCTCCTCGGGTTGTCCATGGTGATGATCAGTTCATCCGCAAATTGCGCAGCAATTTTGCCCATCACGGGCCGGTTTTCTTCATATCGCTCACCACCGAGGCCGAAAACGAGCCAGACCCGTCCTCTGCAGGTTTCCCTGACGGCATTGAGGACATTCATGAGCGCATCAGGCGTGTGGGCATAATCGACCAGAGCTGAAGGGCCCTCTTCGAATTGCCACCTTTCAAGCCGGCCGGGAACAGTTTCCATTGAAGAAAGACCTTTTTTGACCGTTTCCGGATCGATTCCGGACGCAAGCGAAAATGCAGTTGACGCAAGAGCGTTGTAGACATTGTAGCGACCAATCAGCGGGAATCGGAGTTCGAATTTGTTGTGAGTCGAACCTTCGGGATAACGGATTTGCACTGACGAGCCTGAAAGGTTCATGGATCGGATGGACCCATGGATATACATTCCGTGGCCCGGGTGGAGGATACTCTCGATTCCGTAAAAGACGATTTTGCCGGCTGCGTTGTCACCAAGCCGAGCTCCGTAGTTATCATCTGCGTTGATCACGGCCAGTGACTCTTCATTTTTCGCATAATGCGAGAACAACAGCGATTTCGCCGAAAAATAGCGCTCCATGTTTCCGTGAAAGTCAAGGTGTTCTTCAGTCAGGTTGGTGAACACACTGGCGTCGAACCGGCAGCCTGACAATCGTCCCTGAGCGAGACCATGGGAGGAAGCTTCCATTACGCAGGCCCTGCATCCGTTTTTGAGCATTGCCCCGAGCATCCTCTGGATGTTCGTCGATTCCGGTGTCGTCCTGTCAGCTTCCCGGGGGCCTTTCCCCGTATCGTAGAAAATCGTGCCGATCATGCCGGTCTTGTATCCGCCCTCCTGGAGTATCCCGCGAATCATGTGGGCCGTGGTGGTTTTCCCGTTTGTCCCGGTGACGGCGATCATCATCATCGAATCAGAGGGGTTGCCATGGATTGAGGCCGCAACCTTGCCGAGGACTGACCTCACATCTTTCACAATAATCTGGGGAATATCGCTTTCAGGAAGTTCCCTTTCACACAACAGGGCGACGGCGCCTTTTTGGAAGGCTTCGTCGGCGAAATCATGTCCGTCGAAACGGCTTCCCGGGACGCAGGCAAAAAGACAATTTTCCGTGACCCTTCGGGTATCATGGGTGCAGTCGAGCACGTCGACTTCCATGCAATCGACAGCGGCCGTGCCTGCAGGAGGAAGGAGCCTTGACGCATCATGTTCTTTTTCAAGCATCGAGATGATCAGACCCAGCTTCATCTCAAAAAGGCCTCCATGTCATCGTTTTGTCCTTTCCCACGCTTTCGTGGCATGAAGTCATGCCTGTGGAACCGACCGGTTTTACTCACGAGGTTATTTTTAACACATTTTCGAGAATCTTCCTAAAGACCGGGACGGCCACCCGCCCTCCCAGGTACTCGCCACTTCGGGGGTGTCCTACGGTCACGAAAAGAAGATGGCTGGGCTGCTCCACCGGCCAGAATCCGACGAAAGAAGAGACATAGGTTTTTTCAAGGTAGATGCCGCCCTTCGCAACCTGAGCCGTTCCCGTTTTTCCTCCCACCCGTGGAGTCCCCACGAATGCCGCCCTGCCCGTGCCTTCGGAAACGACTTTTTCGAGGACTCCCTTGAGATATCCGGCGATCTCGTTGGAAAGTACTGTAAAACGCGCCTCAGGCTTTCCCTGGTAAAGAGGCGTGCCGTCGGGTAACAAGGCTTCCTTCACAACAAAGGGTTTGAGAAGACGGCCTCCGTTGACGACGGCGGAAAGAGCCATGGCCATTTGCAATGGTGTGACTCCCAGCCCTTGCCCGATGGCGATGTTTGCCGGGACTGATCCCCTCCATCTGTCCGGCGTGTTCAGGAGCCCTTTCTCTTCTCCAGGTAGTCCGATACCGGTTTGTGAACCGAATCCCCATTGTGTCAACGAGCCGTAGGTCATGTGCGGATCCATCCTGTTGCCGATGGTGGCCATGCCCACATTGCATGATTCAATGAGGAGCTCGGGGAATTGAAGCTTCCCGTGAGTGGTGATGTCGTGGATCACGACGTCGGCTATCCTGATTTTCCCATGACATACGAAACGTTCATTGCGGTTTGTGATTGCGTTTGAAAGAGCTATTCCGGCAATGACAGGCTTGAGCGTCGAACCTGGTTCATAAACTCTCCCTATGGCATTGTTCAGAAGGACATTTCCGGTAGAAAATGTTTCTCTCTTGTTCGGGTTGAAATCCGGGATGCTGCACATGGCCTGGACTGCTCCGCTTTCGGGATTTACCATCACAGCGGCACCCCATTCCGCTTTATGCCTGGTCACGGCCTCCTTCATGTACTTTTCCACGATATGCTGGAAACGGGAATCGATGGTGAGCCGCAACATCCCCGTTTTTGGCATTGTGCCGAGGCTGTCTCCAGGGGAGACAGCGACGATGTTCCCGCCGGCATCCTTGGCGAAAACCCTGCTTTGGGGAGGAGAATAAAGCAGATGATTCCAAAAGAGTTCAAGTCCGGCAAGTCCGTTGTCATCGATGTCGCAAAACCCGAGAACGTGAGAAAGCGTCCGCCCCTGGGGGTAGATTCGGCGCGTTTCCCTGACGTGAAACAGGCCGGGTACGTCAAGGCTCAGGATTTTCGCGGCTTTTTCGGAATCAACCTTTCGGGCCACTGAAAAGTACCTTCCCGGGAGGTCGGTTTTGATTTTCTCGTAGGTGGCCTTTGACACAAAGGGTTTCAGGACCTCTGCATTGGACGGATCCCAGATGACCGGATCAATGAAAAAACTTGTGGCGGGAGCGGAAAGAGCAAGAGGTATCCCGTTGGTATCCTCGATGAGGCCTCTTGTCGTGCTGAGAGTTATGCGTGCCCAATATTGCGACTTGGCTTGCGACATCACTCTCGGGTCGGGATGGAAGTGCAGATTGTACAAACGATAGAAGAAAACGAAAAAACAGAGAAGGAGAAGAATCCAGTAAAGCCCCGGAAATCGTCGCATGAGACACCGCAAGTCCTCTCTCGGAAAGTTTTGAGCCTATTGTCGCGCTAAGGCTTTTCGGGTCAGAAGATTCATGATTCTTCCGACCATGGAGGCCTCATTTTTTGAAGCTCCCTCCCCTTTTGTATCATTTCCCCCCCTGGCAAGCATCGGTTCGCTCTTTGACGTGACCCGAACAACGGCCACCCCGGGAGCACTTTTCATACCAAGATCATTCGTTGCCTTGGCGAAGACGCGTGAGGGACTCACAAGTCGTGCAAGTTCCTTCTCGAGGCTGTCCTGAGTGTCTTCTTTTGAGACGAGCTGCTGTTGAAGGTGGGCAAGCCGATATTCAAGGGAAAGGGAGTAAAGCCTCAGCCCGACGAGACCCGTCAGAAGCACTGTCAGTAGTATACAGGCAACCAGATAGATCGGAACACTCCTTTTGTTTCTGCGGTGTTGAACTGTCTGAAGAATCATTTCTGACGGCATGTACCTCACTCACCTCTTGCTTTGTGTCTCCTGGAACAGGAAAGCCCGTAACCGGGCACTGCGGGCCTTCTTGTTTGCATAGACTTCTTCTTCCGAAGGTTTGACCCCGCCCCGGTGAATAAAACCGCCAAGACCTTTGGAGTACAGGTCACGAAGACTGTGCTTTACAATACGGTCCTCCAGGGAGTGATAACTGACGAAAGCAATTACCATCCCGGGTTTGGCGGTTTTCGCACAATTACCGATCGCCTCTTCAAGTGCCTGCAGTTCATCATTGACGGCTATCCGCAGTGCCTGAAACACCTTTCTTGCCGGATTTCTGCCCATCTTGCGTTGCACCGGTGCGGGAATCGTCCGGCGGATGACGCTGACAAGTTCCTGTGTGCTGGTTATTGGACCGCTTTTTTCACGGTGCTTCACGATACCTCGTGCGATTTTCAGTGAGAATCGCTCTTCCCCGTAGTTCCTGAATATTTTCGCCAGATCTTCCACAGGACGCGTATTCACAATTTCTTCGGCGGTAACCGAGGGCGACAAACCGTTTGTTCCGTTTCCCATCCGCATGTCGAGAGGTCCGTCCAGGTCAAAGGAAAAACCTCTTTCAGCAACGGACAGCTGGAGGTTGGAAACGCCGAGGTCGAAAACGATTCCATCAGGACCTTGCCAGTCTTCTTCGTCAAGAATTTGGTCAAGGTACCGAAAATTGCCCTGTCTGAAAAGAACGCGCGAGCCGAAGACTGATAGCCTTTTTTGGGCCTCATCTAGGGCCTGCCTGTCCCTGTCTATTCCTAACACGCACACGTTTTGCCACCGACTCAAAAAGGCCTCGGAGTATCCACCGAGTCCCAGGGTCGCATCGACGATTCTCTCAAGCCGAGGGGCCTGCTCCAGCGCGTCACACACTTCTTCAACCAGAACCGGGATATGTTCGATCACAAGCCCTCGACCTCCTCTGCGATTTCCGGAAGATCGCTCTGGACATCCTCCACATAGGAATCCCACGTTTCCTTGTTCCAGAGCTCCACGTGGTCTCCGACACCGACGACGCTTATATCCTGAGAGAGTTTTCCGTGGCTTCTCAGATGAGGCGGGATAAGGGCGCGTCCCGATGAATCGAACTGAATCTCATGAGCCATTGCGAGAAGCAGCCTTGTAAAATCGCGGGTTTTTCCTTTTGAAAAGGGGAGCTGCTGCAGCTTCTCGAGAATGGTGCTCCAGTCTTCTGCAGAATAGATGGCAACGCAACGGTCAATTCCAATAGTCGCAATGGCGCCTTCTCCCAATTCATCCCGGAAGCGGGAAGGAAGAACGACTCGGCCTTTCGTGTCCATCTTGTGTTCATAGGTTCCCACCAGCATGGGATTTTCCTCCCATTTCATGCCATCTTCTGCCACTTTTCTCCACTCTAGCACCATTTAATCAACACATAAGGGACTAATAGCCTATTTGTTCTCTGAGTCCATAGGCTAATAGTCCTTGTTTCTTTTTGTGGATAAAACGTAGAAGTAGAAAAGAGACACTGGAAGGTTGTTTCGTTGTGGGCTGGAAGAGAGCATCCCGTAAGCCGGGTTCTGTGTCATGCGGCCATTTCTCTGGAATCAGGCTCGCGCCTGATTTCAAGCGACCGTACCCGAGGGTCGGCGGGCCACCTCATCCCCTCCTATTCGGTCTTGCTCCGGGCGGGGTTTACCGAGCCCGCTGGTCACCCAGCGGCTGGTGAGCTCTTACCTCACCTTTTCACCCTTGCCCGGCACTCACCGGTGGAACGGGATACCTTCGTCAATAGTCATGGCTGTTTCCCTGCTGAAATGGTATCCCACTCGGCGAGTGAGTGCCGGGCGGTTTGTTTCTGTGGCACTTTCCTTGGGTTTGCACCCACTGGAGTTTCTCCAGCGCCCTGCCCTGTGGAGCCCGGACTTTCCTCTGTTTCAGTACAAAACAGCGGCCGCAAGGGATACTCTCTTCCGAAGGGAGATTATAACACTTTTGCTGGAACGTCGAGGAAGTCTATCAAATCTGCGCAGGGGGTATCTTCAAAAACAAGGCTGCCCGCGTGAAATACCACGGGCAGCCTTGTGGTGCCGGAATGTTATCGGGCTCAATGTTTCAGGAGCTTTAATGAGATCTGACGATTTCCTTGATCCGCATGAGCCGGCTGAGATTTGAACGTTCCTGCTCGTCCAGCTTCATCGTTATGTATCCGATGGTTTCCTTGAAGGAAGGAATCAGGACATGTTCCAGGGCGTTGACGCGTCGTCGTGTTCGTTCGATTTCCACTGCCATCAGTCGAAGGCCCTTTTCCTCGGCGGAGAGTGAAATGAGCCTCGGGATGAGCCGCGAAAAACGTTCCAGTGCCACGTCAAGGCTGCCTGGTGAATTTGCCAGACCGTAATTCAGCGCGCGGCCTTCCTGGGTGGCGGTATATTCCGGGACCAGGACGCTCATGACGTTTTTGTAGGAAACATCAAGCTTCATTGAAGTCCCGCTGATCATCAATGCCTGTTCCAGCATTGCGGGAAGCGTTTGTGCCCTCGCGAGAAGGAAGCTCTTGTAGCATTCCGCCAACTCCGCCTCGATCTCTTCCCTTTCTTTCTTCACTGCCTTGGCACGGGAAAGGAAAGCCTTTATCAGGGCGTCCTGTTTATCCTTGAGCAGTTTGTGACCGCGCTTCGCGACGGCATGGCGCTTCTTGAGCCGGTTCAGCTCCATTCTGTTGGGGTTCACGTTCATCTTTTTTGCCATGAATACCCTCCCTGGCTTTGGACCTCAATACCGTCGCTGTGGTTCAGGAATTTTTCCCTTGTTTAGTCGTTTCCTTTGTTTTGTCTTCGTTTTCCTGTTCTTTGTCTTCCTGTTCTTTGTCTTCAGACATGAGTGGCTTGAGATATTTTTCGATGTATTCATCCCTGACACGTTTCAGCTCTGACAGCGGCATTCCTTTCAGAAGCTCCCAGCCCTTTTCAAGCGTGTCTTCAATGGTACGGTTTTCATATTCGCCTTGACGGACATAGCTGTCCTCGAATTCATCGGAAAACTTCGCAAAGGCCTTGTCCTCTTCGGTCAAGGCGCCTTCGCCGAGGATGGTGGCGAGCTCTTTCGCTTCCTTGCCCCTTGCGTAGGCGGCAAAGAGCTGGTTCATCAGATCGGCATGGTCTTCACGGGTTTTCCCCTTTCCGATTCCCTTGTCCTTGAGGCGTGACAGTGATGGCAGTACGTCCACAGGCGGGTAAATGCCCTTTCGATGCAACGTCCTGCTGAGTATGATCTGTCCTTCCGTGATGTAGCCTGTCAGGTCCGGAATCGGGTGCGTCTTGTCGTCTTCAGGCATGGTCAGTATGGGAAACTGCGTGATGGAGCCCTTCCTGCCTTTAAGACGGCCTGCACGTTCGTACATGGTCGCAAGGTCAGTGTACAGGTAGCCCGGGTACCCGCGACGTCCAGGCACTTCTTTTCTGGCGGCGGATATTTCCCTGAGGGCTTCGCAATAGTTCGTAAGGTCCGTCAGAATGACAAGCACCTGGTAGTCATTCTCGAAGGCAAGGTATTCGGCACAGGTCAAAGCAAGTCTCGGCGTCGTGATCCGTTCAATGGCCGGGTCATCGGCAAGATTGACGAACATGACGGTTCTTTCGATCGCTCCCGTTTTCCTGAAATCATCCATGAAGAAAGAGGCTTCCTCAAAGGTGATCCCCATGGCGGCAAATACGACGGCGAAATCCTCGTGTCCTCCGAGAACCGTCGACTGTCTTGCCACCTGAGCGGCAATCCGGTTGTGAGGCATGCCGCTTCCGGAGAAAATCGGCAGCTTTTGCCCCCTGACCATTGGATTCATTCCGTCGATCGTGGAAATGCCTGTTTGAATGAACTCCGACGGATAGTCCCTGGAATACGGGTTTATGGGATATCCGTTGATGTCCAGCATCTCCTCGGGGATGATGGGTGTTCCACCGTCAATGGGGTCTCCCCTTCCGTTGAAGATGCGTCCGAGAATTTCCTTGCTGACTGGAAGTCTCAGTACCTTGCCCGTAAAGCGGACTTTAGTTTCACTGACGTCAATTCCCGAAGTCCCCTCAAAAATCTGTACAAGAGCCCTGTCGGTCGAAATCTCAAGCACACGGCCCCGACGTCTTTCGCCGTCGGGAAGCTCGATTTCCACGAGTTCATCGTATCTGACATCTTCGACTTTTTCGACCACGATCAGCGGGCCCGACAGGTCGGAAATGGTTCGGTACTCTTTAGGCAACATCGCCGATGCTCCCCTCCGGCAGTAATTTGTTTACCTGCTGTTTCATTTCGGGCTCAAGCTCGTCGATGCTTCCGAGGTCATCCTCGCTCAGGTAGCGCATTCGCGCAATCTTTTCGCGAACCTCGAGTCCGAGTATGTCGTTCAGCAATGCTCCCCGCTTGAGAGCATCCATGCAGAGGTCGTGGAAGGTCATGATTGTTCGCAGCATCTTCGTCTGCTTGTCCATGGAGGCATAGGTATCGATCTCGTGGAAAGCGTTCTGGTGAAGGAAGTCTTCCCTGATCGACTTTGCTGTTTCCAGGATCATCCGCTCATCTTTTGAGAGAGCGTCAATACCCACGAGCCTTACGATCTCACGGAGACGATCTTCTTCTTCCAGAACACTCATAGCTCGGGTACGCATGGTGCTCCATTCGCCGTCGTATTGATTATCCCAGTATTCATCGAGATTAGCGGTATAAAGGGAGTAGCTCTGAAGCCAGTCGATTGCAGGGAAATGCCGTTGATAGGCAAGATTTGCATCAAGGCCCCAAAAGACCTTGGTTACCCGGAGAGTGTTTTGGCTGACCGGTTCGGAAAGGTCCCCGCCGGGAGGGGAAACGGCGCCGATGGCGCTGACGGACCCCTGGCGTTCGTCACTTCCCAGGCAGATCGCCCTTCCGGCGCGCTCATAGAAGGATGCAAGCCGCGTACCCAGATAGGCCGGGTATCCTTCTTCACCGGGCATTTCCTCAAGACGGCCTGATATCTCTCGCAAGGCCTCGGCCCAGCGGCTTGTCGAGTCGGCCATCAGGGCGACGGAATACCCCATGTCCCGGTAATATTCGGCCATCGTGATGCCCGTATAAATACTGGCTTCCCTTGCAGCAACAGGCATGTTGGAAGTATTGGCGATCAAAACGGTCCTTTTCATGAGCGGGTGTCCCGAGCGAGGGTCTTCAAGCTCGGGGAATTCGAGAAGGACGTCGGTCATTTCATTTCCTCGTTCGCCGCATCCCACGTAGACGACGATTTCCGCATCGGCCCACTTGGCAAGCTGATGCTGGATGACCGTTTTCCCGGATCCGAAGGGGCCCGGCACACAAGCGGCGCCGCCTCGTGTCATCGGGAAAAAGGTATCAACCACTCTTTGTCCTGTCGTCAGCGGTACGTTCGGCGGGAGCCTTCTGGATACAGGCCTCGACATCCTGACAGGCCAATTCTGGATCATGTTGATTTCATGTTCCTTTTCGCCGCTTTCGATCACGGCGATGGTTTCCTCCACAGTGAAATCTCCGGACTTTATTTCCTTCAGGGTCCCCTTGACGCCCGGTGGAACCATGATCCGGTGCTCGACGAGGACTGTTTCCTGAACAATGCCGAGGATGTCGCCTCCGGCGACTTCCGTTCCCTTCTCGAGCTTCGGCTCAAAGGTCCACTTTTTCTTCCTGTCAAGGGCAGGGACGTCGATACCTCTTGAGATAAAGGGACTGTCAGCGGCTTTTTCGATGAGATTCAAGGGCCGCTGAACTCCGTCGAAAAACTGCTCGATCAGCCCTGGGCCCAGTTCGACGCTCAGGGGAGCGCCGGTACTGATAACCTTTTCCCCTGGAAGGAGTCCGGAAGTTTCCTCATAAACCTGTATCGATGCCGTATCGCCTTTGAGCTCGATGATCTCTCCCACGAGGCCGATCTCGCCCACACGCACGACGTCGTACATTGAAGCTCCGCCCATCCCGCTTGCGACAACGAGAGGGCCCGAAATTTTGGAAATGGTACCCTGAATGTTTTTTGCCATGGCCACCACCTGTTGTGTTCCTGAATTTTTAAAATCCTATCTCCTGTGTTTTTTCATTCCACTGAAAAAATGTCCATTCCGACAGCCCGTTCCACGCTTTCACGAATCGCTTCCACTCCGATACCTGTTGAGCCGTGTACGCCCGGGACAGGAAGGATGCTGATCGGGTAGCCTTCATTCAACTCCCGAATAAATTCCTGGTTTGCCGTAAACAGGTTGTCGACGAGAAACACGACGGCGTACTGTTCCCTCAGAAGCTGTCTCAGAAGCGTCTCAAGGTCTTCGGTCGCGTCATCCTGACCTGCCACGTAGGGGTCGATTCCTACAGCCTGGAAAGGGAGAATGCTTTCATAATCTCCCACAGCGGCCATTTTCAGATTTCCGGGGTTACTGGACATTTCTGAGCAACCTCCTCAGTGATTCCCTGTCGACGCCGCTGGACACCCCGACGAGGATGACACGCACGTTTTTGCTCTCGCTCTCTTTGGCCCACAGGTAGGTCAAAATGTTTTCAGGCGCAAAGGTGCTGTATCGATACGGTTTGAGAACGTCCGTAATGTAATCGTCGAGAGCCTTTTCGAGATCGACTACGAGGTCGTCGGTATTCCCGGATTCGGGCATTTCCCCAAAGGCTGTGGAAACGTCGGCAAAATTGAGGATGCGACCCCATCCCTCAACGGGTTCCGCAATGAGCGAGAGGATTCTGTCCCGTGAAATCCATCCTCCGTCGTGAATGAAAGGAGCGGCTTGTCCAACATCCATTTCGATTCTTCTGAGACGGAAAATATTTCTCACGTTTTCCGCGTCGATTTTTGCACGAACCCAGGCATCGACCCCATTATGACCCACCCGTTCTGCGATTTGCCGCATCGTTGAAAAAAGATGGGAATCCAGGGTCGTCTCGACGGCGAGAATGTCATGGGTCTGTTCCCATTGCATGATGCATTCGGGCACGATGCGGTGAAATCCGAAGGGCAGAAGCCGATAGTCTTCACTTTCCACAGCAATGACGAGATCATCGACGGGAACATTTCCGAGTTTCGTAAGGAGATCCGTCCGTTTTTTCGAACCCCGCTGCTTTTGTATCTGTCCCTTGAGAAGAACCTTGATGTTGTGGATATCATAAGGAAGCCGGCAAAGTTGCGGAAGCTCCGGGTCGGGAGAGAAACGCGTCACTTCATCATAGGCTTCCTGTAATTCGGAAAAGATGGCGTGCTCAAAATCCTGCGTTCCCTTCTCGTCAGAGAGCCACTTGGCATAATGGGTTTCCCCAAGAGCTTTCAGCGCGTCGTCAACTTTCTCGCTGTCAAGCAACCTTTGGAAATACGCATTGTCGAGCAGACGCTTTTCCATTGCACGCAATCTTGAAACAGCATAGCCATATCCAGTTACCTGGGTCATTGACCAAAGCCCTCCAGTTCCCTACTCGGAAAAGAGGCTTTTGACGATTCCCGCCTCAAGGTCTTCCCGAAGACTATCGAGAAGCATTGTGAAAGAACAGTTGATATCGATGTTTCCCTTTCGGTAGACGAAACCGCCTCGAGTCTGTAGACGGTCTTCGGACAGTTCAATCCGGGTCCCGTTTTCATCGTTGAATTTCTTGAGCCAGTCAGTTGTCAGAACCTTTTCTTCCCTGCCTGGTACGACCACACCTTCACCCTCTTCTGAAGCCTGTTGAAGAAGGGATTTGATAAATTTCTCGTATTCAGAGGTGTCCATCTGCTGCAGTCTTTCCAGTGCCTTGTCGAAAACCTGATCGATGAGTTTTCTTCGGGCTCCAAGTTTCATCTTCTGGACATCGAGTCTGGCGACTATTTTCCGCCTTTCGAATATTTCAGGTTTTTCCTTTTCAAGTTTCCTGTCATATTCTTCCTTGAGTTTTCTTGTCTCATCCGCAGTGTTTTTCCTGATTTCCTCGACCTGTTTTTTTGCCTTGTCGAGAATTTCTTCGGACTCTTTTTTTGCATCCGCCTCTATGCGTTTCTTGATGTCATCCAAAGCCATACCGGTCACCCCTTGACGCCCGGCCTAAAACTGGATGCTGTTCAACAGAATGATGCTCATGAGAAGTGCGAAAACAGCATAGGTTTCGACCATGGCGGGAAGAATGACGGCTTTGCCGGTTTCTTCAGGCCGCTTCGAAATGAGCTGGATACAGGCGGCCGAGGTCTTCCCCTGTGCAATGCCTGAATAGTATCCTGCAATGGCTATCGGGAGACAGGCGAACATGACTCCAAGTCCTTGCCAGACGTTGACTGTGACGGCTTCGCCACCAATGAGGCCCACCTTGAGAATGGCGAAGAAGGCCGTCAGGAGTCCGTAAATCCCCTGTGTCCCGGGGAGTGCCTGGAGAAGAAGGACGAGTCCGAATTTGCCAGGATCTTCCGTCATGATTCCAGCTCCCGCTTCACCTGCAATTCCGATACCGATTGCCGAGCCGGAGCCCGCGAAACCTACGGCGAGAGCCGCACCAAGAACCGCCAACATAATTCCAAGAAGTTCCATGTCAGATGACACTCCTCTCAATACATACTGAATCAAACAAGTGTGATGAACTTGTCAAACGGTTATTGCGCCTTTTCTGCTTCCACCGGCTGCACCTTGACGTATTTCGTGTCGTAGGCAAGGGGTTCGAATGCCCTTCCGCCTCCGCTGTAAAACTTGCTGAAAAATTCCACGTACTGAAGACGAAGGGCGTGGATG
>Ga0182238_1000407_pt1 | contig 13269 bp, 9 predicted proteins | sample hydfrates6_PW_90_FD_132439 | JGI IMG/M metagenome (GOLD analysis project Ga0182238, IMG submission 132439) | Subsurface microbial communities from deep shales in Texas, USA - hydraulic fracturing test 6_PW_90 | ecosystem: Environmental > Aquatic > Deep subsurface > Shale gas/oil reservoir >... | reverse complement strand
TCACTTCGTTCGTGCCTTTGTACCTCGGCGCGAAGCGCGCCTCGGAACAAGGCACTTCACCTGACGGCTCGGCCGTCAAGCCTGCGGCTTGCCGTCCGCTCCGCAGGTGAGCGCCGCAGTTATGCACTAAATAAGCTGAAGAGGACTCTATGAGCAGATTAGAGAAATATCTCGAAAAAATCCAAAATGAAAAAACATATAGAGTAATAATAAAAGTTGACCAACAGTCACTTAATCAATTAGGTAGGCAGGTTCTTGAAGAGGCCAAAAAGGCAGCAGTCGGAAAACGTACTGCATTTAGGCATCAGCCCCATTTCCAAGGAGGGGAATATCACGGGCACTGTGATTTGCCTGGAGGCTATCAAGTTTCGTGGACAATTTCAGGGCAGCGTTTACATCCCTCTAAGTTTCCGGCAGATAATAAAATACCAAATGATGCGAAGGCTGCAGTAGCTAAAGTGTTGGGAGTATCCTCGGATTTATTGGAGGGTTTTCTTTCCTACGATGAAAAAGAAGGCAAAGAAATCATTTTATTTGAACTGAAAAATGAGACCAAAGCTTCTCGTTTCTTACAAGAACTCAGATCATTGTCAGAGTAAAGAAGAGGATACGCACAAAGTCAACTCGATGGGTGACAAGGTGAATTTTGTTGTCCAGTTGCCAACTAAATAGGAGATTTTATGGTGGATATAGCTTCATTCAAATTTGATCCAACTATCACACCAATTTTATTTGTTTCTTTGGTCGCTCTATTAGTTTCCATTATCTCCTTGTTAATTTCAATTCGGTATTGGTCAAAATCATTCCGCCCAATTGTAACGGCGATGGTTAAAACCCATGCTGCTGGTAATTTGGGGACGATTTTTGATCTTGAAATTCTAAATACCGGATCTATCCCTGCAAAAAATATCCAGCTTAAAGCTGAACAAAATAATATCAAAAATGCTTTGGGGATAAACTCCAGCCCTGACAACAAAAGACGATGGCTTAGTTGCTTCGACTCTGAAAATAAAATTACCATATTACACAATAATTCTAGTATTAAATGTTCATTCGGACAAAGCAAAGCTAATGATCAAGGGTTTTGGAAGTATAAGGCAATAATTCCAATCAAAATTGAATATGAAGGGTGGTTTGGTAAAAAATACGTACAAGATCAAGACATTCAAATCATCGATAGTGAGAGTTTTACAGGTTATCAGTGGGGCTAATATTGCATAACTCTCGCTGGTGCAGGGGACGGCAAAAAGCGCGCCGATCCTGCCCAGCTCGTTAAGCTCACACAGAAAAATTATCATGCTTCAAATTATTTCAGGAAAATTCTTTGAAAGTGATGACAGGTTTGCCCACGACGGAAAGGGAATCTTGTTCTCCAATTATTCATGGATTCAACCCATTGAGACCTGTGTGGCTACTCTTGAGCCGGTAGATACATACGCCTCTGTATCATCGTATGTTGTTAGTTACTGCAATCAAATCGAGAAGGAAAAACCGTCTGCCAAAAACGTACTGGTTAGAACAGGAGATTCAGAAATAGTTGAACAATTCATGATTGTTTGCTCTTTTTTTCTGAATGCTTTTTTTCATCAAGATCGAAGTGTTGTTGCAACTGCCTGTCGTGATCAGAGATATAGTTCGTCTGATTACTTTATACCGTCGCAATTTGTCCCAAGGGTATTTTCCCGTCAAATTAGGGGAAACCTGAATGAGACAGAGGAATTTACTGGATTTGTAGATGATCTCATTGGCTTAAAACGTGAAGATTACACTTCGGTGATCACATCATTGCGTTGTTTTAATGACGCAATCCAAATATTAGGCACAAATATTGATTTGGCATATTCTTTATTGATTTATTCTATAGAGGCATTAGCTCAGCGATCGGATTCATTTGAACCTACATGGGAGGATTACCCTCAAAACACTCGATGCCTTTTGGATAATATATTTAAAGAAATAGATTCTGGCATAGCGGGAAGAATAAAGAATGCTTTGCTAAAAGATAGCAACCTAAAAAGCACCGTTCGTTTCATGAGCTTTGTAAGCAGCAATATTGATGATGCGTTTTTTATACAAGAATCACCTTCGGGGCATATGGCTCTTAGAAGAAGTGAATTTACTCGAGCACTAAAGAATGCCTATGTAATAAGGTCAAACTTTGCTCACCTTCTACAGCCAATTCAGGAACAACTAAGACACCCACAGATAGCAGACGGTGATGTTGTTCGTTTTTCGGACGAGCCATACCTAACGATTGCAGGGTTGGTTCGTATTGCACGGCATGTAATAGACAACTTTATCAAAAAATGTGAAAAGATTGCGCATGAAGAATATAACTGGAGAGGCTCACTTCCAGGCATTCTGCGGATGGAAATGGCACCACAGTATTGGATATGGAAGCATGAAGGTTTTGTAGCTGAACATGCAACAAAGAAACTATCTGGCTTCCTTTCTCAGCTAGAAGGTGCAATGCTGAGAAAGGGAGCGATTACAGATTTAAGGGATTTGCTTGAAAAATATGAAAAGCTAATTGGTCAAACATCCTCGCCATATAGAGTGCAACTTCTGACAACGTATGTATTGTATAACGGGTATGTAAGCGAAGAACATAGGAGCAAAAACTATTCAAAAGTTTTGGAAAAATATAAAACGCTCCTTGATGAATGCACAATAGAAGCAATGCTTGCATTGCTCCTTCTGGGGCACAATTGGCCGTGGCGAAAGGAAGAGTGTGTAAAGTGCTGGAACGTTTACTTAAAGACTATTCACAGAAAAAATACTATCAAAATTCCTCAAACAATAAGTCTATCGGTAATGCTTGAATTGGCGTCAATGTTTCTGGCTGATGGAGACGAATCTGAATATACATACTGGATGGATATGGCAATACTTGAAGCTGCCGGCCAGAAAGAGTTGCAGCATAAATTAATCCAAGCAAAATCTGATGTTGCCGCTTTGAAGGGCATGGAAGTATTTAATTTACCGTCAAATACGCTGTCATAACCATCACATGCACTCGGACAGTAAAAAGCTCCGCTCGTTCCTCGCTCCTCTTTTTGCTGCCGGTGATGTGTTTCGTTGGCAAGAAAAGTTGAAGACAAACGAATCTTAAATTGTTCCAGTATGCGTAGGAGAATAATTGATGTGCGTTTTGCCACAACCAGCCCCCTTTTGGGAGATCCGAGTTCACGACCCTCACCCGGATAAAGGTGTATCCGGCTTGTGCGTCGGCTACGAGGCGGGACAGTGGCGATGCTCAGCATTTGCCGACTACATTATGGAATGGCTTCCTGAATTTTGTCTAAACTCCAAAGAACGTGATGAGTTGTCTCACGAGTCTGCCGTAAGGAATCTGCGTAAAGCCGCAAGTCTTGTTTATCAAACCGATAAGTATGCCAAGCGAGGAGAATTTGGCGAGTTGTTCCTTCATGCCGCGATCCGGTGTGTTTTTGATTCACTGCCTGCGATCTCCAAACTCTACTACAAGAGTTCCATGAATAACACGGTAAAGGGATTTGATTGCGTCCACGTTGTTGGGCCACTTGATAGCCTTGAGCTTTGGCTCGGCGAGGTCAAATTTTACAAGAGCTTGTCTGACGCGATCAGGGATGTGATCGCTGAGATTGACGAACACTTAGATGCCAATTTCCTGCGCAATGAGTTCATCCTAATCGGCAACAAGCTGGACGAGCGAGATAGTTACACTGCGGCTGTACAACGACTCATTTCAGATCGTACATCCTTGGATAGGATATTCGAGCGCGTATGCATACCTGTTCTGTTGACATACGAAAGCAGCACCATAGAACTGCACACTGCTCCTACTGAAGACTACGTCCGGGAGTTTTGTGATGAAGTCGCCAAGTATTTCGCAACATTCTGCAAGAAGTCCGAAAATCTTCCGCCATTGAGAATTCACCTTTTTCTGCTTCCTCTTGATGATAAGAAGAAGCTAGTTGACGTCCTTCATACAAAACTGAAAGCGTGGCAGGCAATATGAAGACAGATTCTGCTCTTAAGACACTTAGGACGGGGTCGGGAATCATAGACCACCAGTTTGAGTTACTTCAAGCAATCGCTCGCGAAGCAACTGCCGACCCGGAATCATCCATTGTTCAGGAACTTGTTTTGCGTGCACTGGAACATCGCGATGCTTTCACGGAAACGCAGCCCATTTTATCTTCCATCGTCCGTCAGACAGGGCTCTTTCCCTATCTCGATGATTCAAAATTGAACATCCGCGACCTGCTAGCCTTGGAATTTCACCGCCCGGATGCCCTGGAGGACATCATCTTCCATCAAGAACAAGCGCCGATCTATCATAAGCTACTTGCTGGGAAAAACGTAGTTCTTAGCGCTCCAACAAGCTTCGGTAAGAGCAAAATCATTGATGCATTGATCGCTAAACGTCAGTTTATAAATATGGTTGTCATAGTGCCGACTTTGGCACTGCTTGATGAAACGCGAAGACGGCTACAAAGGCAGTGCTCTGAATATTATCAAATAGTGGCCCACCCCTCCCAGCAACCTGCTGAAGATCGGAATATTTTTATCTTCACACCAGAAAGGGTCGTATCGTACAGGGAAAACTTTCCGAAAATAGACTTCTTCGTGCTGGATGAATTCTATAAAATCGGAGGACAGAGTGAAGAAGATAGGCGTATAGTTGCTCTCAACGAAGCGTTTTATTTCCTATACAAGAAGCACAAAGCGCAATTTTATATGCTTGGCCCCAACATTCGGGCTATCAGCGAAGGTGCAAATCAACGATTCAATTTCGAATTTATCTGTACAGACTTTCAGACGGTTGTCGCAGACATTACAGCCGTGCATGCATCGACTGAGGAGGGCCGGTATGAGGAACTTCTTCGTATCTGCCACGAGCTGCGGGAGCCGACTCTTATATACTGTAAGTCGCTACCACAGGTAAACAGTGTGGCAGAGAAACTCCTATCATCCAATGTTCAGGGGTTTGCGGTAGACACTGACTTGGCAGCGGACTGGTTGAGTCAAGAGTTCCACCCGGAATGGATTTTGCCGCGTGCTCTTCGCGCCGGTGTTGCTATTCACTATGGTCCTTTACCGCGATCCATAGCACATGAGATGGTACGGTTCTTTAATGATGATCGAATACAATTCTTGGTGTGCACGTCAACTCTTATCGAGGGTGTGAATACAAAGGCCAAGAATGTTATTATATTCGATAACATGATAGCACGAGAAAAGCTTGACTACTTCACCTTCAACAATATTAAAGGACGATCGGGCCGTATGTTTGAACACTTTGTGGGTCGTGTTTTTCAATTCCACGAAGATCCACAGCCAGAGCTTCCATTCATAGACTTTCCTCTTCATTCGCAGGATAAAAATACACCCGAAAGCCTGCTCATTCAGATAGACGATGAAGACTTGGGGAAACAAGCTCGTGAACGCGTCGGCACAACTATTGAAGGGTCTCCACTGCCAATCTATGTTCTGCGTGAAAATCACGGCATAGAGCCTAAGGCACAGATCGCCTTGGCTGAGGAGATCATTGCAGACCTTCGTCGATATTGCCCACTTCTTGCTTGGACGAATATGCCGAGATATGAGCAGCTTGAAACATGCTGCGATCTTATATGGGAATTCTGGATTGGGCGCGCTCGAAATGGCGTTTATTCTGCAAAACAATTGACTTTTAAACTCTGGCAACTTCGTAATCAACTCCCCCTTGCTGATAGAATTAATAATGAGTTGGAAGGTGACCCACAGTACGCGGCCAAGACTCCAAATGAAGCAGTTGAACGTATTCTCCGTTTCGACAGGAATTGGGCGAATTTTGATTTCCCGCAATATTTGATGGCTCTCGATCGTATACAGGAGCACATATTCACGCGCGAGGACATGCTGTGTGGCGATTATTCATACTATGCAAGCCAAATTGAGTCGCTTTTCCTGCCAGAGATATGCGCTGCATTGGATGAATATGGAATACCTGTAACATTGGCGACTAAATGCGAATTCCTACGTGAGGCAGAATCTGTAACAGATGCACTACGTAAACTTGCTACAGCGGATTTGCATATACTTAATTTGCATCCATACGAATTTGAAATACTTGAGTCTGTTAGAAGAGATGTATAGGACGATGGCAAATCAATTCACGCCACAATGCCAACAACAGCATTAACTCGGACTGGTAAACGCCGCGCCACTTCGTTTGCAGCGTTTACCAGCCGGTTATGCTGGGTGTTAGCTGTCAGGAAGAACTGTACCGCTGTGATAGCCATGGCGACTGCGAGATAGGCTACAGACAGAGAGAAACAGGCGGAGCGAAGAGGAAATGGGGAAAAAGTCCCGAGAGAAGCGGGAACGCAGACTTGCACGAATGGAAGCCGATACTGGCGTTCTTCTGCGTGAGATGCTTGGACTTAACGAGCAAATCGCCTACGAGGTAGATCAGGAAAATCCGTTTCACAAGCGCCTCGAGGCGACACGATCGTTGCTCCGCCAATATGAGCGTCTCGACGCAGCGATTGCTTTGAGTGTCTCCGAGCTGTGGCCGGCCAACACTGGAAGCCCCATCAAGCACATCTTCGCCTGGGGTGTTCTGCTAGACCTCCCGCACGATGGGCAAGGCGGGAGGTCCATCGCTAGCTATGCAGACTTCAAGGCTTTTCTGGAGGCACTGTACGAGGCATGGCCCGAGTTTCCGATGCTTGAGGACTTCTCTCCCGAGGCCGACTGGGGTCAAACCAAGATTCGCCTTGGCAGGGCCTTCGTTCCAATGTTCTACGGTAGCTGCATTGAGCGCACCCCTGACTTCATAGAAGCATTTCGCATCACTTACGCACACGTTCCAGAGGCCCAAGCCGACATGGACCTCGCTGTCGCGCTGCAAGCACGAATCATCGAGTCGATTCCCGACCTGAGGGTTACTGCCGCGGGGGAGCCACAACGAGCCCACGTCGAGGTGCCTCCCAAAGACTTCTGGCTGGCTTGCAAATCAACGCTTCTGGAGGTCGGTGCCGATATTGCTGCCTGGCGAGAGAAGGCGGGGGGCGCGCTCGAGACTCGCTTTGGCACGTTTAAGGCACCATTGACGTGGAACGCTTTCTGTGACGCAGTAATGCAGGGGGCGGCCCTCCCCTTCTTAGCGGTCGAAAGCGACGGCACTTGGGTGCCGATGTCCATTCGTAGTGGCCCGGGCGTTGTCGTTGACCACTGGGCCAAAAAAAGTGTGGCCGGGGTCAGCCCTCATACGCATCTGAGGCTTGCGCGGTTTGTAGCAGAGCGATTCCAAGGGACCGTCATCGGCCCTCTGACGCTCGTCGTCGGTGACGCCGTTTGCGAAGACCTCCCAATTAGCTGTGTCATCTCGGCCGACTCTGGCATCTACCTTATTTGCGCATGCGACCATGCATCGAATGAGCGGCTGTCAAATGCAGCGAAAGGTATATACGCCAAGGTGAAGAGCAGCGTGCCGATTCACTTCCGTCTAGCAGATGGTCGCAGACTCACGTTGTCCAAGGATGGAACCACAGGGCCAAGCGCCGAAGAGCTTCGCATCATCATTGTGGTCACCCAGGCGGGCACGGCATCCGGCTCCATCGTCGTGCCTGAGAGGCCCGCGCGCCTATTGCCACTGGCGGACTTTATCACCATCTTCGATAGCCTGAGTAACCTCGGCGAATTGGAGCGCTACTGGAAGTTCGTTGACGCTCAGAGACGATCGCTGAGCCCTTTCTCTACTGGGCCCGCGGATCTGTATGCTTCATTCAAGGACACACACGGCGTACTTGTCGAAGGGGCGATTTCACCCAACCTTATTGTATTGGACCCTCACTGGGGAACTTCCTGGCGTTTCAAGATGCTTGCGGACTTCTGGTCGTATGCACCGAGCGTATTTCCAGATGGCTCCGCTGGCTGGCGGCTGACCCAAGGAACCGAAGGCGTCGTTGAGCTCCAATCGCGCCATCACAAGGCAGTCGCGTATTCAACATCAGTTGGCACCTGCACCATTCAAACTCTTGTGGAAGTCTCTGAAGGCATGCGGATCGAGGATGCCCGCATGGTCGACCTCTTCGCCCAACTCCTTGCCGACTGCACCTACCGGTGCCGTGAACTGATATCGGACATCCCGCTGTTTCGACAGCCGCATGTCCTGTTCATCTGTGAGCTAGCCCCTTCCAGCTCTGTTGGAGGTGATGAAGCTCCTCAGCCAATAGAGGAATTCGCGCGAGCTGTGACTTCAGCGGAAGAGGATGCGGTTCGCAAGGGCCTGTTTCATCTGCAGGTCGACGCCCGTACAGTGCTCGCAGGCCTAAACGGGGCTAAAGACGTCTCGTTCGAAGTTCGATGCTTATTGGAGACGCTCGAAAGGTGCCACGCTGCATGTGGATTGGAGTTACCCCTAAGTCTTGGAGACCGGCTTCGCGACAGAGCGTCGGAGCCTGCTCGCTACCATTTAAAGGTCGTTGACCGTAATGTCGATGTCCCTGACCACGTCGAACCTATCATTCCCTCGCCCGCCAACTACAAACTTGCTCGCAAGCATTTAGCTGCCGAAATCATGGCGCTCGGTTTGACTCCAGGGCGCTATGAGCTTTCCGAGGCCAAGGCCAGAATTGATCCTGCCAGTGCCCGTTTGCGTCTTCACATCGAGAGTCGGCTCGCCTCGTTCGACAGGCATCAACTACTGCAGGCATTCATTGAACAACATGACGCGCTCCTGGTTACCGAGAGAATGAAGATTCAACGAGCCCGTCAGAGCCTCGCTCATGATGTGGACTACGACAGACTAGACGCCGTTGAACAAGCTCGCAAAGAGTTTGGTTCCGCAGCTCGTCACTATCGATATCTGCTCGAAAAGACTGTCAGCTCACCGGCGACCGGAAGCGGGGAAGTCACTGACGATGTTTTGCGCGAGTTAGTTGGCCTGGTTGATTGGTACATGGTGCTTACAGGAGCCAGCGACGTCCTCCACAACGGCATAGACGTTGGTGGCGTTGTGATCGACGATTCCTACATTCCTGAGGTGTTCTACTCGACCGGCTCCGACGACCGAGAGGCGAAATTCGCCCGCGAGTATGCGAAGTCACGGCTGAGGCTTGGAGCAAATAGCGAAGATGCCGTGGAGGGCGCGCCGGAGGACTTGCTTTCGTCAGAGAAGGTCAAGAGTGCTTTCGCGGCCGACTTGGGATTCGACCTGCAAAGCCTAATCACCGCTCTCGCGGTTCTGTCACAAGCTAAGAGGTATGGCTTCGGCGATGAACTCTCCCTTTCTTATGCCGCAGCCCCAGACCGTGTCGCCCAAGTTCTGGCCAATAGCATTGAGGGGCTTGAGCTTGCAGAGGCCGAAAGGATCGTGGCGTTCCTCACGGTCTCGGAGGCAGGCGTTCGCAGGCTCTCCGGGAGGGATGTCGACGAGGACGATGTCCCGTACTGGGAGCACAGTAAGCGAATCCATCGATACGCGATCCGGCCGCTGGTTGTCGACGGCACAGACTTACGCTGGGGTGCGGAGGCGGCCAGCCGGTCAATGCACAACTGGATGTCGGCGGTGCGGGACGGCTACCTCCCGGCGGACTTCGGGTGGCTTCATGTTGAACCAGTCATTCGGGAAATCAAGGAGAGTATCGAGAAGCGGTTGGAGCTTCGCACCGAGGAAATATTCCGTCGGCACACTCCATTCGTCCAGCGAGGCATCGATTTCTTCAGAAGATTCAGCGGCGAGAGGTTCGAGGATGTCGGTGACTTTGACGTCTTCGCATACTGGCCAGATGCAAACCTGCTCGTGACGGTGGAGTGCAAGTACAACCAGCCACCCTACACAGTGAAAGATGGCCGTCGACTCCGTGACCGAATATTCGGCAAAGCGGAACACGACAAGGCTGGGCAGTTCAGTCGAATCCTGCGTCGAAGGCAGTTTCTCGAGAAGAACCGTTCGAGGGTGCTTGAGGTGCTGAAGTGGCCGAATTCGGAAGCCCAGCCCTTCAGGCATGTGGAACTCTACGTGAGCCGTGACGTGTACTACTGGATGGTCCATCCGCCTTACCCTGTCCCAACCAAGTTCGTGCGAGTGGACGCACTGGACACCTGGATCAAGACTGAGCTCATCACGTCGCGCAGTCAGGTCTGAGAGCTGACGGGATGTAGACACACATGATCTCTTGGACGGCAGAACAGATAGTTGCGGCCGGTGACGCCGCGGAAGGTGACTGTTCGCGTTGTCGGAGAGCCTGTCGTCTTGCAGGCTGTTGAAGGGCTGGTTCTACTGGTTATTCAGGCTGAGCCAAAGACACCAAGAAGCAGCTAACAACTGGCTAGAGCCGACAGAACCGCTAACGCGGCTCTGCGGCTCAGCCAGGGCGTTCCCCCGGACACGCTTCGCGCGTCCGGGGGAACTGCGGCGCTCACTTCGTTCGTGCCTTTGTACCTCGGCGCGAAGCGCGCCTCGGAACAAGGCACTTCACCAGACGGCTCGGCCGTCAAGCCTGCGGCTTGCCGTCCGCTCCGCGGGTGAGTGCCGCAGTTAAGGCATCAGGTATGAATCTGTGGTCAACGAGAGAAGCATCGCTGGAGCTGTTAGAGACGGAGCTCTTGGATCAGCGAATCGCCATCGAAAGGGCCTTCGGGATCTTAGATTCGTCAATTCATTTCTTTAATGAGCACGCCGCGAATGATCAATATTCCCGGATCTGCGGCCTAACGCTCGCGAAGGCCAGAAGCTATGCCCTTGGCGCTTATGGAATGATCTTGGATAACCTTGGCCAAGAGACTGGAGCCTTAATGCGCCCATTCCTGGAGTACTACGAGCTTCTCATCTATTTTTCTGAAGACCCGAATCGTGTAGAGTAGGCGGCTGAAGATAAATTGCCCTCCGCGGGGAAAAGGGCGAAACTAATAGACTCAGATTTTAAGGGCTTTCGAGAGTATTTAAACGAAAACGCCTCACACAGCTCGTATAGCTTCTATTCCTTAAGGCATCAGCTGGATCCTGCGTCTTTGAGGATAAAATCAACCCAGAAATTTGCCCCAGACGTCCTCTTTCGAAATCTCGGTGATTTCTTTGCTCAGCTTGTCTTGCTATGTTTCCAAACTGCAATTTGTGTAAGCATCAAAGACTATTCAGCGGGCATTGGATTATCTCAAGAGGCTGGTCGCCTGAGAGACCAAGGGAGCGAGTTGTTTAAACTCAAGCAGCGTCTGGATTCTAAATATGAGCCGAAACATCCTTAACAAGTTGCTGCACGCAGATAAATTACTCGCTACGCTCCTAATTTACCGGTGAGCGCCGCAGTTAGTTGCGTACAAATGAGGTCATTATGTCAAAGCAAAAGAAGAAGTACCATCTTGCCATGTGCGGAAAGTACTATGTGGCAGCTGAGCTCCATCGCCGGGGTATCGCTGCTTCAGTAACGTATGGAAACGCTAAGAAGGCAGATGTTATTGCCACTTCGGAAGATGGGGAGAGGGCTCTTGTCATTGAGGTCAAGACAACGTCCCAACCAAAATGGGTAGTTGGTCAATACGTTCCCGAACCTTCAGAGAGGATTTGGGTTTTTGTACACGTGCCAACCGAAGAAACGTCGGCCCCGTCATTCTTTGTTGTAACACAAACAGAAATTCATGCGATCCTCCATCCGATAACTGAAGAGTACAATCGCCGTTATAAAGAAAAGCACGGCGTCGAATATGGCGGTAAGCCTGGAGTCTGCAGCTTAAAAAAAACGCAAATAGTAGAATCAGAATCGGCATGGGAGAAAATAATCTCGCGCCTCAGCAACTAACAATGGGTTCAACCGGACGAGGGGTAAGCTCCGGGCCGGCTTCGCCGGGTTGGCTGGGTGGCCGCGCCGGTTAACCCAAACTTTCCCCCGGACACGCTTCGCGCGTCCGGGGGAACTGCGGCGCTCACTTCGTTCGTGCCTTTGTACCTCGGCGCGAAGCGCGCCTCGGAACAAGGCACTTCACCTGACGGCTCGGTCGTCAAGCCTGCGGCTTCGTAGTGACAACCCAAAATTGACCAGGCGTGATAACGCAAATTTGACCACCCCCCTGGGGTGTTGGTGGCCGCATGGGCCAGTGCTGCGCAAGTAGGTAGCCCGAACCCGGCGTAGCCGAGGAACAACAGCGGGGGATGAAAAACCATGCCCGGATGGCGGAGTAAGGGATTTAACCCTTTGCCATCGGCGAGAACCGGCATGGCTTCACGGAACGGGTTGTTCCAGGAGGTGAGCAAGATGAGAAAGAGGGAAGCAGGATAAATAGTGTGAATGTGAATGTGAATGTGATTTCTTTCCTCGAATCAATGATTTATCGATACGCAAATATGAATTTTCTGGTATCCAGGAAAATATAAGCTGAATATTGTGAATTGTGTTTCAAGACATTTAGATGATATACGGTGTGTAAAAAATGATTATTTAAATATATTTAAGATTGTGATTCTTTAAAGAAAAGATTATTTTCTTGTTTCTAAAATACTAAAAAAAGGCCTAAATGATTTTGGGACTTTTTTGGGGCCCACATTGGTTGTGATGCTTTTCTTGGTTGTAAGTAGTTTTTGCTTGATGCACGCCATGCACAATGCGATTAGTGAGCAAGAAGTTTTGCCATAGTTTTAATTTTTATAAGATGTTATGTTAAAATTGAAAAGTTGTAGTTATTTTGGATGGGGTTCAGGGGGTCGCAGGTTCAAATCCTGCCGTCCCGACCAAAAAGATTCAAGAAAACCGGCAACTTGTGAGCAGGCAAGTTCGCCGGTTTTTTGCGTTTTCCGCCCCCTGTAGCGATTTTGGACCATATTGGGACCACGCTCATTTTTATCCGGTTCCTCACACAAATCTGTGCCTGACTTAAGGCCCAAAACTTGAAAAGCATGAGCCCTCTCGGGTAGTTAGGTAGTTACCACACAAACGTACCACCCAGGAGGAACTCATGCTCGTGTCCCAGTTAACCAAATTGACGCTGGATATTCAAGGATTTCGTGTCGGTCGAGTTCAAGGTGATACGAGCGGGATCACCGTAGATATAGCCCCGGACCGGCGTCATCTGCTCTTTTGCAGCCGCTGCGGCAGCGCTGCCAAGTATCGGGATACCCTTACAAACCGCTATTTTCGCCATGTTCCTCTTTGGGGAATCCCTGTATGGCTCCGGTACAGTCCCCGCAGAGTTCGGTGCGGACATTGCGGCGTCAAGGTGGAGTATTTCCCCTGGAGCACTGGCAAACATCGGTTCACAACGGCTTTTGCCCACTTCCTGGCTTCGTGGGCCCGGTTACTGCCC
>Ga0182238_1000403_pt1 | contig 13355 bp, 11 predicted proteins | sample hydfrates6_PW_90_FD_132439 | JGI IMG/M metagenome (GOLD analysis project Ga0182238, IMG submission 132439) | Subsurface microbial communities from deep shales in Texas, USA - hydraulic fracturing test 6_PW_90 | ecosystem: Environmental > Aquatic > Deep subsurface > Shale gas/oil reservoir >... | reverse complement strand
GGGATATCCAGGCCGCACAAAAGGACGGATACAGGCACTTCATGCTCAAGGAAATCTTTGAGCAGCCCAAGGTCATAACCGACTGCCTGAGCGGCAGGCTGGACCGGGAATCCAAGACCGTTTGCCTCCCGGAACTCGACGGCGTCCCCGTCCCTTCCCGGCTGAATATCGTTGCCTGCGGCACCTCCTATCATGCCGGGATGTGGGCCAAATACATCATGGAAAGATTCGCCCGCATCCCGGTGCACGTGGATATAGCCTCGGAATTCAGGTACCGCGAGCCGGTGATGGAAAAAGACGAAATCATCATGGCCATAAGCCAATCCGGGGAAACCGCGGACACCCTGGCCGGTCTCCGCCTGGCCCGGGAACAAAACGCCCGGGTGATCGGCCTGTGCAACGTGGTCGGCTCCAGCGTGGCCAGGGAATCAGACGCGGTACTGTATACCCAGGCCGGCCCGGAGATAAGCGTGGCCTCAACCAAGGCCATGTGCTCGCAGATGGTTATTTTGTATCTTCTCGCCCTGTACTGGGGTCAAAAGCTGGGCACCCTGCCTTCGGACACCCTGCGCGAATCCGTGCGCACCCTGGAGACCCTGCCGGACATTCTGAGTTCGGAACTGCCCCGGATGCAGGAAAAAGCTGCCGATCTGGTCCGGGAATACGCCTGGGCGGAAAGCTTCTTCTTCCTCGGACGCGGTCCGGCATATCCCTTAGCTCTTGAAGGCGCGCTCAAACTAAAGGAAATCTCCTATATACACGCCGAGGGCTATGCCTCCGGAGAAATGAAACACGGCCCCATTGCCCTTATCGAGCCTGATTTCCCCACCCTGGCCCTGGTCATGGACGATTCTCTCATGCCCAAGGTCATTTCCAACCTGCAGGAAGTCCGGGCCCGGGACGGAAAAATGATTGTGCTCACCGATGCCCGGCCGGAACTGGACGTGGACGATACCTGGGAAATACCCAAAATATGGGGGCCGCTAAGCGCATTTCTGGCCCTGCCCGCCCTGCAGCTCTTTGCATACGAGGCAGCGGTGTATCTGGGCAAGGATGTGGATCAGCCCCGCAATCTGGCCAAAAGCGTGACCGTGGAATGAAACGCAAAACATCGTTTACTTTGGGCATACTGTTTGTCCTTGTCCTGGCCGCTCCGGGCTGGGCGGGACCGGCTGGTGATTTCAACCGCGGCTGGCATGCCTTTCATGACCTGTGCAAAGACTCCAAAAAGAGTCGTTACCGCTCCTATTGGATGCAGGTAAAAAAACATTTTTCCAGTGCGTACAAGGCATCCCCCTCGGGTTCCTATGCCCCGAAATCCCTTTACTACCTGGGGCGCACCTATGAAGAACTGGGCAAGCGCTCCTATCTGCAGTCGGATTTCAAACAGGCCCTGGATTACTATCAAAGACAGATAAACCGTTTCCCCAACCACTCCTGGACGGATGACGCCCAGCTGCGCAAGGCCAAGATCCACTTTGAGTATTTAAACGACCCGGAACAGGCATATATCGAGTTTCTGAAAGTAGTGCACAACCACCCCAAGGGAGACATGCGGCCGGAAGCGGAAAAATTCTTGAAAAAAATGGACAGCCGACGCGCAGGCAAGCTCACCCAAAAGGAAGAAAAAGAGCTGCTGTCCGAGGCCAAGGAGGCTAAAAGAACTGCGCAAAACAAAGCGTCCTCCCAAGAAGGGAATGCGGACGAACTCAAGCTGGAGGAGATCCGGCACTGGAGCAGTGACGATTATACCCGGGTGGTTCTGGACCTCAACCAGGAGACCGAATACTATCACAAGCTTCTAAAGCCGGATCCAAAGCTGGGCACCCCGCACCGGCTGTTCATCGATCTGGCCGGAACCCGTCTGGGTCCAAAGACAGCCCGCAAGGACAAGATAGCTGACGGGATTCTGCAGAGGGTGCGGGCCGCCCAGTACCGCAAGGACAAGGCCCGGGTGGTCCTGGACATCCAGAAACTGGACAAATTCCGGGTCTTTTCCCTGCAAAACCCCTTTCGCATTGTGGTGGACGTCTATGCGCCGGATAAAAGCAATAAGCCCACCCAGCGGGTGAAGCTACAGGAAAACGGAAATGATGTAGCACCGGACAGCCTTGTGGAACAGCTGGGCCTGACCATAAAAACCATAATGATCGACCCCGGCCACGGAGGAAAGGATCCCGGAGCCGTGTGCAACGGAATCCTGGAAAAAGACCTGAATCTTAAAATGAGCAAAATCCTGGGGAAAATGCTGGAGAAAAAGGGCTTCAAGGTTTTATATACCAGAACCAAGGACACCTTTATCCCTTTGGAGGAGAGAACGGCAATGGCCAACTCCAAAAAGGCGGACCTATTCATCTCCATCCACTGCAATGCCCATAACAGCAAGCGAGTCGAGGGTTTTGAGGTCTATTACCTGAACCTGGCCAAATCCAAAGACGCCGTTCGGGTCGCCGCCCGGGAAAACTCCATCTCGGAAAAAAAGATAAGCGATCTGCAGTATATATTGACCGATCTCATGCTCAATTCCAAGATAAGCGAATCCCGGGATCTGGCCGGAAGCGTGCACAAAACCGCCCTCAAATCCGGACGTCAGGTTTACTCCTCTTTAAACGACCACGGGGTGCGCCAGGCCCCTTTTTATGTGCTTATGGGCGCCCAGATGCCCTCCATCCTGCTTGAGCTGGGATACATAACCAACCCTGAGGACCGCAGGCATCTGCAGTCGGAAAAATTCCTTACTCGCATGGCTTCCGGGCTGGTCCAGGGAATAGTGGAATACAGGGACAAAATGAAGCAATACGCTACATTCACTCCGGAATAATACATCCGGACAGGGGCTAAAAACAGTCCGAACCGTAGCAACAGCCCAAAACAAGGAAAGCGCAACAGACAATGTCCAAATGGATAAAAAACAAACTTCCGGAATTCGTCCGGGATGTACTCCGCGATTTCTGCCTGGTCAGCCAGCTTTTGGAAAACGCGTTTGATGAGCACGACCGTAGCGGAAATCTCTCTTTTGAATTTTTCCAGGACTTTGTCGGCGATGAAATGAACAAGGGGCAGATATGGCGCCTCAAGGATACCGCCCACACCCTTTTCCGCAACGAGCCGGAAGAATCGGTTATTGGACAGTATCTGGACTGGAGCATAGGATATATTTTCCATGAATGCATGAAGCTCAGAGAAGACGTCTACCAGCAGGAAAATTACCGCCCGTGGTTCAGCTCAATGCAAAAAAACAGCGGCCTCTCCCCGGAAGAGAGGCTGGTGGGCAAAGAACTTTTACACTTGATAGATCAGACAAAGGAAAGTATAAATCGGGAGGTAAACCGGGTTCGTTTCATACTTTTTCACTGCCGGCGGATGTTTATACTGTATTTGCCGGCGCACAGGGACAATCCCCTTTTAGCCCGTTTCTTCTTTGACCAGGAAAAACTGGTTAAAAAAGTATTCAAGACCGACTTTGAAGCGCTTATAAATGCGGTTTACTCCGGCAGGCCGGAGAGTATGTATCTCCTGGCCGCAAGTAGCCTGCGCAGGGGGGGGTGGTTTGACCGGGCCCAACAAGCAGTGGATAGGGTTACAAGTATTGATCCGGGAAACAATCTTGCCTTGCAAGAAAAGAAAATTATTGCTAATATGAAAAAACAACTTAGGTCATATATTTAACAATAGCCAATATGAGGAGGCCACGTATGAGAAAGTACCTATTGCTCGCAACCATGTTGCTGGCCCTTTTTGCGTTTGGTTGCGCAAAAAAGGAAGTAAAGTCATGCCCTGAACCGGAAAAGCCGGCAGCCGAAACCCAGGTGGAAGAAACCGAGGAAGTGGTGGTTGAAGAAGAAGAAATAGTGGTGGAGCCCACTCCTATGGAAGTTTACAAGGCCAACTACGCCTCTTTGCCCACAGAGCACAAGGTAAAAAAGGGAGAGTGCCTGTGGTGGATCGCTGAATACAAGGAAGTATACAATGATCCGTTCATGTGGCCTCTTATCTACAAGGCGAACAGGGACAAAATAAACAATCCGGACCTTATCTATCCGGATCAGGTATTTTCCATCCCCCGCCAGTTTGATCTGGATAAAGTCAAGGAAAGCCGACAAAAGGCCGGAGCGCCCAAGCCGTATCTGCCTCCGGAAGAGGCAAATATTCCGGCTGAACTGAGATCCGAGCTGGGGTGGAGCTTCTAGCTGGTCTTTTTAATCCGTTCGATTAAAGCCCCGGCCCTAACAGCCGGGGCTTTTTTCTTTCCTGATAATCCGCCCCGGCCGGGATATTTTGCCCATTGAGTTCCGGACGGCCGCTTTTTCATTTGTTCAGGGGCTATAATCCCCGACACTCCTCATAAATATATCGAATTTTAAAAAGCCCGGTAAGGGCAAAACGTAGACTCTTAAGTCCTGCCGTTTTCAAAGGAGAAGCAGCGCTTTCAAAACAACAAAACCCAAGGGAAAATAAGCCATGTATAAACCACTTTTGCACAAGAACCCGGCACGGCAGAAATACAGCATACCGAACAAGAAAAATCCGGAGCTTTTCCGGGATCTTTATCCGTACAAAAAAATCAGCCGTACGGTGTTTGACGATTCCTTTATCCTGCCCCGTCCCCCGGAAGAGATATTCGTTACCGACACTACCTTCAGGGACGGGCAGCAGGCCCGGCCCCCGTATACCGTAAAACAGATCACATCCATTTTCGACTACATGCACTGGTTGGCCGGATTTTCCGGACTCCTTAGGCAGTGCGAATTCTTTCTCTACTCCCAAAAGGACCGCAAGGCTGTGGAGGCGTGTCTGGAAAGAGGATACAGATATCCGGAGGTCACCGGTTGGATCCGGTCCAATGCCAAGGACCTGGATCTGGTACGCAAGGCGGGCTTGAAGGAAACCGGAATACTGACCTCGGTTTCCGACTATCATCTGTATCTGAAGCTGGGCAAGGACCGCAGGACCGCGGCCAGGGATTACCTGAACATCGTGGAAAAATCCCTGGAACTGGGAATAGTCCCCCGCTGCCATTTTGAGGATATAACCAGGGCGGACATCTACGGATTCTGCATCCCCCTGGCCCAGGAATTGATGCGCCTTGCCGAGCAGAGCGGCCTGCCGGTCAAGATCCGTCTTTGCGACACCATGGGCTACGGAGTACCCTTTCCCGGAGCCGCCCTGCCCCGTAGCGTGGGCAAGATTGTCCGCACATTCACGGATGAGGGAGGAGTGCCCGGAGAATGGCTGGAGTGGCACGGACACAACGATTTCCACAAGGCGCATATAAACGCGGTCACTGCCTGGCTTTACGGGTGCGCCGCAGCCAACGGCACGCTTTTCGGTTTCGGGGAAAGGACCGGAAACGCCCCGGTGGAGGCGCTGATCATCGAATACATCTCCCTGACCGGGAACGACGATCACGCCGACACCCGGCTGATAACCGCCCTGGCGGAGTACTTTGAAAAGGAACTCGACCAGCCGGTGTCCCCCAACTACCCCTTTGCCGGCAGGGACTTCAATGCCACCAGCGCCGGCATCCACGTGGACGGCCTGATGAAAAACGAAGAAATATACAATATCTTTGACACCAATCTTATCCTGGACAAGCCCGTCCCGATAATTATCAACGACAAGTCCGGAAAAGCCGGAATCGCCTACTGGATAAATCACAATCTGGAACTTGAAGGCCAGGATCAGGTGGACAAGAGGCACCCGGCCGTGGACAAGATAGCCAAGCGCATTCAGCAGGAATATGAAAACGGAAGGACAACCAATATATCGCACAAGGAAATGGAAAGATTCGTGCGCCGCTTCATGCCGGAAATGTTCCTCTCCGAATTCGACCACTTAAAGGTTGTCGCCCATGATGTAGGCGCGCAGATCATGGAGGACCTGGCCAAATACGATATCTTCCACACCGAGGACAAGGAGGGCATAAACCGGGTAATGGGCGAATTCCTGGACAGATACCCGTTTATCCAATACTTGTATCTGACTGATTCCAAGGGAAAGCTTTTGGCCTGGAATGTCAGCGATATCCAGTACCTGAACAAGTACAGGGACATCCCTTACGGCCAGGATTTTTCCGACCGGGAATGGTATATTCGGCCGGTAAAAACCGGGAAACTGCACATAACAGATTTTTATAAATCCTTTTTCACCGGCAAGCTGTGCCTGACTGTTTCCGTGCCCATTTTCGACAGCCAGGACGCAATGACCGGAGTTCTGGGCGCGGACATCCAGTTCGAGGATCTGGTCAAAATCCAGGAAGACCTTAAGGATGAACAAAAACAGGCCATGTACTAGCCCAGCTTTATCCGTGCGGCTTTCCCGGGACTTGTCCACCCGGTTTAAACAATGTCCTCCATCAAGATGGCGACCGGATTGACCACTGACCCGGAAGCGGATAAAGTTTCCTGAGTCGAACAGGCTTTAAGAATCGGGCGGTTTCCGAATTTGCTGCAGGACACAAAGCCCTGCCTAGCGGCTGGAAAAAGCCCGGAAGTTAACCTTAAAAATGAGGAGAGCCTATGTCTAAAAGATACTTGTTTCCCCTGGCAATGATCATGCTCTTTATGTTTTTAGCCGGCTGTACCGCTTCCAAGGAAGACGGAGTCAAGACCCCGGAACCGGATACCCCGCCCCGGTCCGCGGAGGAAGCGGCCAATATCTATTTTGATTTTGACGACATCCCGGTGCCAAAGGAGATGGAAATAGATCCGGATGATTCCATACTTTTCCAGAGTCCGAACCTGAAGGCCGGAGCGGTGGTCTTTAACGGCCGGGTGGAAGCCATTTCCCTGTTTGATTTCTTTTTAAACAACATGCCCAAGGAAAACTGGCATTTGCGCAGCTATTTCAAGTACGGCCGGTACATCATGGTCTTTGAAAAGCCGAACAAGGACTGCATAATCCGTATAATCGACGGTTCCTACAAAACAGAACTCCAGATATGGGTCACTCCCAGGTTCCCGGGCGAAGCTGATCAGCTGCAGGGACCGGAGGCAGTCCCGGAAGAAGATCTCATGCAGTGATGATAACGCCTTACCACCTCTTTAACCTCTATCTGGGCAAAAGGGTCCATGTGGGTGTCTGCGGCAGTATTGCCGCCTACAGGATGCCGGATGTGCTCCGAAGCCTGAACAAAGTGGGCGCGGAAACCGGGGTCACCCTTACCCGGGCCGGGTCCAGGTTTATTCCCGCCCTGAATTTCCGCGCCCTTGGGGCTGACCCGGTGTATGTCTCCGGGGAAATAGATGACGAGGAAACCTTTGCCCACCTGGCTCCGGGAAAGATTGCCCACAGCATGCTCATAGCCCCGGCCACCGCCAACACTCTGGCCCGGATCGCCGGAGGGTTCGCGGATGACCTTTTAAGCTGCCAGGTACTGGCATTTTCCGGACCGATCGCACTCGCCCCGGCCATGAACCCGACCATGTGGAATGCGCCCGCGGTGCAGGAAAACTGGGAAAAGCTCAAAAAACGCGGCTTTGTGTGCATTGAGCCGGACAGCGGGGGGACCGCCTGCGGAGATACCGGGCAGGGGCGCCTGGCCGAGGATTATTTGATTTTTCTTGAGGTCCTAAAGACTTTGACCGAACAGGACATGTCCGGACAAAAGGTTTTGATAACCTGCGGCCCCACCCGGGAAAGTTTTGATCCGGTGCGCTTCTGGAGCAATCCATCATCCGGGAAAATGGGGCTTGCCCTGGCTTTGGCCGCCTGGCTTCGGGGCGCCCAGGTGCACGTGATTCACGGTCCGATTGCCGAAACATGGCTCCCTCCGGATATAAAGCGCGTGCCCGTTCAAAGCGCCTCGGAAATGCACCAGGCAGTAACCGATAAATGGCAGGAAACCGATATCGGCTGCTTTGCTGCCGCGGTTGCGGACTTTACCCCTGATTCGCCCAGTCAATATAAAACAAAGAAAAGCGATCACTCCGCACTTTCAGTCCATTTTTCCCGCACCCCGGACATCCTGGCCCGGGCCGGCAAAGACAAAAAAGACGGCCAGAAACTGATCGGCTTTGCCGCGGAGACTGAGAACCTGGAAACAGCCTGCGCCCAAAAGCTTAGGCAAAAAAACCTGGACATGATCGTGGGCAATCTGGTCAGCGGACCTGGCAATGCGTTTGCCTCGGACCAAAATACGGTACTTGTCCAGGACCGTGAGGGGAGAAAGGAAACCTGGCCTCCCCTGGACAAAACCGAGGTTGCCTGGAGGATATGGGACTGGCTAAGGGATATTGAATGAATGAACACGCCCGTCAGCTTCAGAATCTCGGCATAAGCCATATTTTCCTTCCCGGGGAGGATATGTTCGCTGTGCGCGCCGAGGAAGTCCGGGAAAAATCTTCGGCTGGGAAATCAAAACCCCAAAAACCTCCGCCCCGGACCCCCCCGGCGGGAGGAAAAGAAGTCCCCCGAGAACTTTCGCCCGATTTGAGCAATCTGCTTCGGCCCGCCCCCATCCTGTGGACCTATTTCGAACTCCAGTACGACATCCTTGGTCCGGGTGATCCCGCCCGCCAGGAACTGATCCGCAACATCCTGAGCGGACTGGGCAAAGTGGAGCGTTGGCCCAAGGGATCAAGCGCCTTCTGGCCCGCACACGACTTAAAAGACGGCAAACTCGTCCCTGACCCGGAGCTCTTCTGGTTCGGGGTCAGACGAATAAATCCGCTGTATATATTCTGTCTGGGAACAGGAGTCCTCAAGGCCTTGTGCCCGCATCAAGAATTCTCCCTTAAGCCTTTTTGCTACGGCAATTCCCGCTTCCAGCCACTACCTGGACCTAAGGACATGCTCGCAGGCCCGGAAGAAGAGCGGCAGGAGAATAAAAATCAGGCCTGGAAAATTTTCAAAAAATACACCAAATACGTGCGATGAAAAAAATAACTTTTGTATTCATTCCGGTTCTTTTCTTTTGCCTGTTTGCAGGAACCGGAGCAGCACAAAAAATAACCGCAGTGGATATCAGCGGGGCAATCACACCGGTTCAGGCGGAGATACTTCAAAAAAGCATTGAACAGGCCGAAAATGAAAAGGCCTCTTTTCTTCTTGTCCGCCTGGACACTCCCGGGGGCACTCTTTCCAGTGCCCGGAAAATGGTCAAAGAGATTATTAACTCTGCAGTGCCGGTAGGCGTGTGGGTGGGTCCTTCCGGAGCCAGGGCAGCTTCTGCCGGGGTATTTCTGGTCGCTGCTTCGGATGTGGCGGCAATGGCTCCGAAAACCACCATAGGTTCCGCTTCCCCGGTCCAGGCCTCGGGCAAGGACACCGGGGAGACCATGCGCAAAAAAATAACCAGCGAACTCTCCAGCCTGCTTCGCTCATTGGGCAAGGACAAAAAACGCAATACCCAGTGGTACGAAAAAAGTGTCTCCCAAAGCGCAAACCTGAACGCGCAAGAAGCGGTTTTAAAAAACGTGGTCGAATACCTGGCGGTCAGCGAAGCGGATTTTTTGGAACAACTGGGAAGCGCCGGTTTTCTGGGGAGCAACGGCAAGAAACAGTTTTCCCCCGGGGGCTTGGAAATATCCAGATTCAAGCCCAGCTTCAAGCAAAGCATCCTTTCCTGGCTGGTTTCCCCGCAGATCGCCTATTTGCTTTTTCTGGCCGGGATACTGGGGTTTTTCTTTGAGTTTTCCACTCCCGGCGCCATCTTTCCCGGTGTATTCGGGGCGATCTGCCTTATCCTGGCCCTTTACGCCTTTTCCGTGCTGCCCACCTCCGCGGCCGGGATCCTTCTTATTCTGGCCGGATTCGTATTTTTCCTCTTGGAACTCAAAATCACCAGCTTCGGCCTGCTCGGCCTGGCTGCCAGTGCAAGCATATTCCTGGGCTCTATTATGCTCTTTGATCCCGGAGTAACCGGACTCAAAATTCCAATGCAGACTATAATCCCCGCGGTTTTAACCATTGTAATCTTTTTCCTGGCCATTGTTTATCTGGTGGGCAAGACCCAGATCTCCGGCTGGAAACAGGAAAAGCAGATCATCGGCATGACCGGACGGATCATAAACTGGGAAAACGATCAGGGGAAGATAAAGCTGCGCGGGGAAATATGGAATTGTCGGGGAGCTGAACCGGGAATGGAATTTTCTCCCGGAGACACGGCCCGGGTGGAGAACTCCTCCGGACTCATGCTCTATGTAAAGCAGGAAGAAGAGCATTCCGGCCCGGAGCAGAAATAAATAACCGGTCCCTGGAACTTATCCCAAGGACCGGTGTTTAATTCAGTGGACTAAAAAACAACTATTCCGGGAAATACCCATCCACATCCCGGCCGAGTTCTTCTCTCCAGGACTTTCTCTTTTCCAGGATAACCAGAACCACTATAAGTATCGCGGCCGCTATCAGGGCCAGGACCCAGAAGGGGACCCCCATGGTTTGGGCCAGGGTTAACTTGCCCATGCTCGTATTCAGGGAATCAAAAAAGGGCTGCATATAGCCGTAGGCCATTGCCCCGAATATCCCGCCGATAAGCACAAGCCAGGCGTCTTTGTACCCCGCTCCTATCTGAGCCATAACCGTCCCGGGACAAGCCCCGGCAAGGGCCATACCCGCACCAAAGAGCAAACCACCAAAAATCACCGCCGGAAAGACAGCGGCCTTGGGACCGAGCTGGACAACTCCGGCCCCGTTCAGAATAGCCAAAACAACAAGCGAAGTGGCCGCAGCACTTAAAAAAACCTTGGCCAGAATAAAATTGCGCAATTGAAACTGCCCGACCATCATCCCCGGCTCGAACGCCCGGCCCCTTTCCAGGGCAAAGCCGAAGACAAGGCCCATAAGCAAACCGGTTATGATATATGTAACCGCCATTTCAGCCTCCTAAAGCCTGCGATACAGATTGGCAACGACTAATCCGCCGATGAACATACTCACAACCACTATGAGGGAGCCCACGGCAAGCTGCCCTATACCGGAAAGTCCGTGCCCGCTGGTGCAGCCTCCGGCCCACCTGGCTCCAAAGAGCATGAAAAAACCACCCAGGAAAGCCATTGCCCCCCGACGTCGAAACTCGGTTATATTCAAAGCCTTTTCCCAGATCGGGGAAAAGCTCTTTCTGCGGCTTTTAGCCATGCGCATGGATATAAACGCTCCAATAGCGATAAACAGGACCATGGTTCCCTGCCACAAATACTTCATACTGGTCATGTATTTGTGGAAATAGGCGTTGTCCAGGATATTACTGTCCACCAGCCCGGAAAAATATCCGGCCACGGAGACATAACACGAGGAAGCACCCAGGGCGCTGTGGATTATCAAAAAGGCCGGGATCTGCAAAAGCCCGATTATGATCCCGGCGACATACGGGGACCAAGCTTTTTCTTGCCACACACTCATTTCGACCTCCTTTTGAACCCGTTTATAAAACCGGTTGTTTACTCTTCGTGGCGAAGGATCAGCACCGGGCAATTGGAAGTACGCAAAACCCGTTCGGCAACCGAGCCAATGACCATATGCTCGAATCCCTTGCGGCCGTGCGAGGGCATGACTATCAATTCCGCACCAATCCCCTTGGCGTATTTGACTATTTTGGATCCGGGCTCGCCAAGAAGGGTTTCCACATGCACCTTTTCATAGGCCGGGCCGGAAAACGTCTCCCTGAGGGCGGTCTTACTCTCCTCCACCCTCTTGTTGTCATCCATGTTCCCCCACAGTACGGCCGGGTCATTGGGGTTGAGTTCCCTGGCCACGTGCAGGACATAAACTCCGGAAGGATCGGAGGCAAACTCAAGAGCCACATCCACGGCCTTCAAAGATACCTCGGAAAAATCCACCGGAACCAGAACCTTGTTTTTGGGATACCACGACATAAGTCCTCCTTATTTTTTTAGACAAAACAACAGGCTATACTAACTATTCTATTCAGTAAACGATAACACCACAAACTTGTCAAGGAATATGCACAAAAAAATGAACAAACCCGTGTTTGGCGGGCAGAATCCGGATTTACGCAAACCAGGGGCTATTTTTAATTAAGGGTTATGCCCCCTGACTAATCTATGGATTGTTTACCGGCGGACAAAAATGAGGGATTCGGGATAAGGTGAATGACAGGCAGGCTCTTCTGATTTTCAAGGTGTTATGCGGGCCGAATACGCTTCAGCCGAAAATCTACAAATCAAATACGCTGCAGGTGTCAGCGAGCTCCCCTTGAGCCTCCAGGGCCAGGGGTTCAAGGTCGTCCAGGGCCAGCCCGCTAAGTTCCCAGGCATGTTTGTTTAATATGGGAACAATAAGCGAGCCTTTCTCCACAAACTGCATTCCTATGGCCAAAAAATCGGCCAGATGGATCACTGCAGCCGCCCGGCTCTTAAAGGACTGGGCGCTGTGATGCATATACAAAAGCTCTTCCAGATACTTGGGCAGTCGCCAGGCCCGGACCAGCATGGCCCCAACTGCGGAGTGCTCAAAGCCGATAACATCCCGCTCCGCCTCCACCAGGGGCAATAGATTATAATAAGAATAGCGGATGGCTTCCGTGGAAGCCACCGGGAGTTTTTTGAACATAATCAGCCGGCCCATGTCGTGAAGCATGCCGGCGACAAAAAATTTTTCCAGCTCCCGGGATCCGAGCCGCTTGGCAATCTTCTTGGCCAAAATGCCAACGGCCAGGGAATGCATCCAAAAGGAACGCATATCCACCAGATCCTCGGGAATGTCCTTGAAGGCATTGATCGCACTTATGCCCAGAGCAAGCGAGGAAAGCTCCTGGGCGCCAATCAGGGTAACCGCCCTGGAAATGGATCCGATCCTTTCCCTGAGACCGTAAAAAGGACTGTTCACCAGGCGGAGTAATTTGGCCGAAAGACTGGTATCCTTGCTCACCACCTCGGCGATCTTGTCCGCGCTGGCGTTTTTCTGATCAATTGCCTCCCGTATCCGGAAATAGATATCCGGAAAAGAAACCAGCTCCACCTCGTGGCGAACCAAATCGGTCGGAGTTCCCTCGCCCTTGATGAAAATATCGGATAAATTACCCTCATTAACCGGAACAAACGGATCCTTTTTCTGTATTTTCCAGCCGCTCGCAGCCTTGTGGGCCAGATGGGCCAGGCCGATATCGTATACTTTTCTGATTAAGGGGTCGTTTATATCGTTGCAGGCAAAACAGGGATTTAAGTAGCCCTCCAATTCGGAGAGAGTCTGGGCGGAGATCTGATCATAGGAAAGTGCGCCAGGATCTATTTCCCCCTGAATATTCACCCGGGAAATCCCCCACCGCTGCAAAAAACGGATATGACGATCCTCAAGCTTCGTGCCCGAAGACAGTATCAATCTCCCTCCCGGGGTGGTCACGTCCTCGCCAACAATCATCCCCTGGGCGAGCTCTTTTGTATCCAGCATTCCCATAG
>Ga0182238_1000401_pt1 | contig 13383 bp, 20 predicted proteins | sample hydfrates6_PW_90_FD_132439 | JGI IMG/M metagenome (GOLD analysis project Ga0182238, IMG submission 132439) | Subsurface microbial communities from deep shales in Texas, USA - hydraulic fracturing test 6_PW_90 | ecosystem: Environmental > Aquatic > Deep subsurface > Shale gas/oil reservoir >... | reverse complement strand
TACCAGAAGAATATAAATTAAAAATCGAAGGTAATGAATTAAATAAAAAAGAAAAAACTGCCATAGAAAAAATTGCAGAAAAACAGAGAAGATATATGTGGGTAGATGATGCATTAAATATCAATGTCTTTACTCTTTTTGAAGAAAATAATATTAATGTAATTGCTCAGGAAATAAAAAATGCTAATTTAGATGCTGTTTCTGCTTATTCTGAAGATAAAGGTGCTTATATTTTTATCAATGACAGCAGAGATATTCCCGAAGAAAGAAAAATCTTTTCTGCAGTCCATGAATTAGGGCACTTAATTCTTCACCGTGATCAATACAGTAAAGATATTAGTGACTTAAAATATGCTAACACTCGGATAAAAGATATAAGAGAAAAAGCAGCAGATCATTTTGCAATGGCATTTTTAGTGCCTGCTAAAGTTTTAAAAAATTATGATTATTATTTTGATGGATATATTGATCTGGACCTGATTATTGAGAAGAAGAGAGAATTTGGTGTTAGTGCAAAATCCCTGATCATGATTTTAAATAAATATGGTTATATAAATGGTAAAATATTAGGTGCTTTATTCAAAAAACTCAAAGAAGCTGGATATGATAAAAAAGAACCAGAACCGAGAGATTATGTAAGAAAAAATGAAAAGCTATTTGCTCTGGTTAGAAAATTAGTTATCAAAGAAGAAATAACCATTAATAAGGCTGCAGAAGTATTAAATATTTCAGTTTTAGAAATGAGAAAACTGGCTAAAAAATGGAAGAATTATGAATACAGAACGGCTTAAAAACTTTAAAGGAGAAACTATAGTAGTCGATAATAATATACTAACTGATTTTATGGAGATAACAGCAGCCTTAAGCTTTGATTATATTTCTATTTTAAATCAGTTATTTGAAAAAGTAAAAATTCCAACACCTGTTTTAGAAGATGAAAATATTTATGATGATTTAGGAAGCTTAAAATTTATTGAAGGCACAATAGAGAGTGAATTGGGATATAATATTTTTATTGAGCTTGAAGATTCAGATGATAATACAGCTAAAAGATTATCTGAATATGATAGAATTGTTATTGCCATTGCTGGTGAAGGTGATCTTTTGGCAGTAAGTAATGATAAGCCAGTTAGAGATATCTGTAAAAACTATGATATCAAAGTTACTGGCACTCTTGGAATAATCATTTCTGCTTATGAAAATGGAATTATAGAATTTAGTCAGCTTAAAGATTGTTTAGAATTTCTATTTTCAGAAGATTCAAGCTGTTATCTGTCTAATTATTTAAAGAGTGAAATATATACTTATTATAAAATTTGATACAGAAATAATAAGATTACTACTCCCACTGGAGTCATAAAATTCGAAGAGTAGTTTTCCTCCTTGTTCTGATAGTTAGCATTTTCTTCTCAGATATCCGATTCTTTTAATTCCCAGGGATCGCCACCATTTTCTTTAAAGATAATAAAATGGTGAATCCATGATTTAAAATCATCTTCTGTAGCAGGTAATTCTTCATAATTAATTCCGTTCTGTTGATAGAATAGATAGAGCTCTTCTGAATCAATATTATATTTTTCCTGAAAACTTAATAAAACATTTTTTGAGTGTTCTGGTTCTTCGACAACTTCAAAAATATCTTCTAGATTTATATTCATAAGACCACCTCTTTCACTTACTGTAATTTTATTTTAATAGCTGACCAATTAATTTGCAAAGAGTTGGAAGAAAATTCTTTGGTGTTTTAGTATATAAAAAATATATTATAAGGATTTTCTTGAATTAGACGAACAAATGTATTATAATTTGAGTAGATAGATTAATAAACAACTAATAATCTAATTTAAATTCTTTCTTTAACCAGGTAAATATTTCAGTTATTCCAATCGAGAATCTATCAAATAAAAATTAAGGGTGATTTTAATGAAAAAAGATGCTCATTACTATGCTCTGCTGGCAATGGCCCGTTCTGTTGGAATAGAAAAGGAAACTGCCCACAAAATAGCTTATGCCTCTCAGTTTGTTGATGATGCCAAAGTAAATAAAATTACTCTTGCTGCTGATAACCCTTCCGATTTGCTTTCTCAACTTGGTGATGAAATTATTAATGCTGCTACGTGTCACAGTTATTCGGATTTAAGTACATATAATTATTCTTCTATGACAGCCAATACTTCTGCTTTTCATTTTGTCCCTGGCTGTGAAGGTAAAAACTTTCCTAAAAAAATGCGCTGCAAAAAAGAATCTAAAATAATTGAAACTATAGTTGAGGAAGCAGTAAATAATGCTGATCCTATTAAACTAGGGATTACTCTCCATGCTTATGCAGATACTTATTCTCACCAGGGCTTTTCTGGTATAGCCAGCAAGGTAAATGATGTAGAAGGTGTTAGAGAAAACAATAAAATACCGTCCAAAATATTAGAGTTAATAAAAGAAAAAAGTTGGAAACAAATAGGGGTTAGATTTCTGCCCCTTGTTTCAGAGCAGAAAAGGGATACGGTGGTTCCAGCTTATGGTCATGGTCAGGTTTATTCTTATCCTGATATTCCTTATTTAGAGTGGCGATATGAATATGATGCAACTGATAACTTTTCAAGTCAATATCAAGTTAGCAGAGTTAAGAATAATGAAAGGTTTATTGAGGCCTTTAAAAAAATTAAAGATATTTTGGAGAATTTTTTAGAAAATAATGAACAGTATAGAGATGATTCAACTGTTGAAATAGATTGTGCAGAATTTAATTCTATTCTTACGGCTAGAAAAGTTGAGGAGGAGCGAATAGCTGACTGGAAAGAGTTTATGCTTACTAAGGGGCTGTTTTCTTCTTCAGATCAAAATATTATTGAATATGATCATAATATCTGGTTAAAAGAAGCTTTTAAAGATTTCATTAACTGTGATTTTGAAAAAAGAATAGTTAATGGGGTACATTTAGCTGATGATTTTCTGCAGAGCAACTGGTATCAATACTATCAAGGAATCCAGTGGTATAAAAAAGCATTTTTTAAAGCAGCAGAAAAGAATGGGTTGAGTATTCCTAATAATTATAATTAGCTTTAAAAGGTTGTTAAAGTACCGCGACATGAATGTTCGATACCTAATTAATTTTTATTATTAGGCCAATTCAGGATGAAATTCTCCAATTTGCAGAGTTTATTATTTTTTATAAAACAAAAACCCTCTAATGAGGGCTTGTAGTTATTATTTAGCTAATATTTCTTCTCTTAAAATCCGTTCATTTTCTTTGAAAGAGATGTCATGTTTAATTCTTATATTAGTCGAAGAAGGAGACTTCAATTTTTTATTTTTGCTTTTTTTCTCATAAATAGCCATCGCATCTTTTAAACTTTCTCTTTTTTTAGCATCCATATTAATCATCTCCTATATTTATTATAATATATTAAAATTTTTGTTTCAACTTCAACCGGAAATTTCTCTATCTAAATTTATGATTTTATTATCTAGATGAGAAATGATATTTTGTATTATTTGATGTTCATCTTCTAAATTATAGGTATCTTTAATTTTAAATATGATATCATTTTCAATGAACAGAGTGTTGATTTTTATTAATTTATATTTTGAATCTATTATATAAACACTGCTTATTTCTTGATTAAATTTTTCTCTTAGTAAAGCCAAATCATGCTTGCTTAAGTTATATTCATCTTTTATTTTTTTAAATCCAATTTCATTTAAAAAATAATACTCCAATCTAAAAAAGGTGATTTTTTTATTATTTCGTAAAGCAATATATTTCTTTATTAACTTAATATACATTTGCTGGGAGAATTCATCCAGCTCATTTATATAATTATCCATATTTATTAATAATGAGTTTTCTGTAGTTATAATATTCTGCAAAAAATTTATATCTCTATTTTTAGTTAAAACATTTTTTTCTACTATTTCTTTAGCTTTTTCAGTTGTGAATTCGAAATCTTTAAAGGATAAACTTTTGATGGATTTGCAGGAAATGAAAAAGAAATCCCAGAATAAAACTGCTAATATCAGTGATATTAAAATTCCAATCACAAAATATTTGCTGTTAATATTATATTCACTACTAAATTGGATTAAATCTTTAAAATAAATATTCATAAAAGCTGAAATCCAGATGAAACTTAAAAGATAATATAATCTTTTAAAAATCTTTTTTTCATAATGGATATATTTAAAGATGAATTTGTCGTAGAGGATACTTTTGAATAAAGAGAATATCCAAAATAAGGATGAAAAAATAAATGGTAAAAGAAAAAATAATCTTTTGTAGAAGCTCATTTTATATAACCTCCTTTTTCTTATTATACCATAAAATGTATATAAATAAAATTTTAGATATACCAGAAATACCAGATAGTATTATTGAAGCTATATTTGAAATTGAATTTGCTGAGATTGGGACAAATTTAGAATTACTGGATTTAAACTTTATGCTGTAAGACGGGTCAATACTTCACTTAGAAGAAGCAGAAAGCAGAAATATCGAGGGACTGAGTATTCCTAATAATTATAATTAATTTTGTTATATTGGACTTTGAAAGGGGTAAAAAAATGAGAAATTTTTGTCCTGAATGCAGAAAAGAAGTTGAGTATCATATTGAAAAGTCAGTTGAGAAAAAAGAGGTTCGGGGTCTGGAATTTGAATATGAGGCAGAAAGAGCTTATTGCAATGAATGTGGATCCGAAATTTTCATTCTTGAACTTCATGATCAGAATCTTAAAAGAATAGATAAGGCTTATAGAGGTGGCGATTCCCCTGCGCACTTTTAAAGAAAGAATTAAAAATATAGAAGAACATTTTAATAATCTAAGTATAGAGGAATTTGAAAAGAACATGTATAATGCAGGAGCTTATAAAATTAAAGCTGCTGAAGAATCATGTTTTAGACTTTCTTAATTTGAGGAAATTACTCTGGAAATGGATTTAGATTCCTAATAACTTACAAACCAGGCTTCCTTTTTTTGAACTAAGGTGATACCATTAACCCAAACATTAGTTCAGAAAGGGGATGTTTTATATGGAACAGTTATTCAACTTAATTAGTACTTATGGTTTTCCCATGGTTTTATCGATTTACCTGCTCATTCGTCTGGAAACACTGATCAGAGGTCTCAAAGAATCAATTGACACCCTGATTATTCTCAGCAATGTCGAATCAGCTGAATTGAGAAGACTTAAAAAAGAAAAAGAGCTTTAAATTAAGGGGCAGCCCCTGAATAAACAGGGACTGCAGGAGTGATCAGCAAATTTGATCAAATATGATAAAATAAAGCCTCAATTCATTATTAGTAAATTTAGTTTTACAGATCCTTACATCTTTTTTACACCTGTTTTCATCCTGGGGACAGTCAATACAAAAACAGCGATTTTTTCTTCTCAGATCAGTAAACTTTTCTACCAGTTTTTGCAGCCTTTTTGATTTTCTAAAATTACCAAAGCAGTCAGTAAAAACTTCGTAGTCAGGTAGAAAAGGATCACTGTTGATTTCTCTTGCTCCAGGAACTTTTTCTATTTCTTTTGCTTTCTGCCAGAGCAGCTGATATAATTCTTCCTCGCTATATTTTTCTTTGCGCATTTACTCCACTTCCTTTTCTTGTGGGATTAAGAGCAGTTTTTCCTTAAAAGGCCGGGGTAGATAAGCAGTATCCTTTCTTTTTAAATTAACCTCCTGATAAATTTTGATAAACTGATTTTTAACATAACTTGTCTCCTGACTGTGGCAGAGGGCGGTAAAACCACCAAAGTTGCGGACAGCTTCTCTAACTCCAGGCGGCAGAGATTTCATGGCCTTCCCAGGGTTATAGTAGCCGAATTTACGCACAGCTTTTAAAGCCAGATACCAGGCTTCTCCGGCTGTGATTTTAGCTGACTCTGGTTGTTTTAGTATTTCTATTGTCTTAACTATTTCGCCGGGAGTGGGAGGCCATTGCGGCTGATTGATAATCAATTTTTTTACCGCTGCCACCACCAGCTGGTATTGATATGATTTCAGGAGATCATACCAGACCTCCACCATCATTGTCGAACTGTCATCATCGGCCTTTGGAAACTTAAAGCGGTTATTATAGCAGTTGTTTAAATAACTCAGGATTTTAATGATTTCACTTTTCTTCATTGCTGTTTTCCTCCTCTTTTGCTGCCAGATACAGTTCCTTTAGGAGATTATTTTTTTGACTGGGAGCATTAAATTTAGAACTTTTAAGTTTGTTTTCCAGTTTAATTACCTGTTTTCTTAATTTTTTAGCACTTAAGATATTGTTTTTCCAGAACTGATCCTGTTGGCTGAAGCAGATAATTGCTTCTATTTCTGCAAAGCTGTAGCCTTTATTTTCCTTAGCCTTTGCTCCTACCGGACCGAGTCGGTGGAGTTTTTCCATTTCTTTTGTCCACTTTAGAAAAAGCCTGTCGGCAGGATCTTTTTTGGGAACAGCAGCCCGAGGATTATTAGCAGCTATCAGCTCAATTAAATAGGAAGCGAGTTCAGCTGCCTTTTTAAAATTATCATCTGAGTTTATCTGTTCTAAAAATTCTGCCTCCTCCTTTTTTTCAGCCGCTGTTTTTATTTGAGCTTGAGCTGGAGTTAGAGTTGGAGATAGAGATAGAGCTAGAGCTTGAGAGTTACTTTTATTTGTCGAAAGCCCATCCAGACTGTTTGTCTGCAGCCCCTTATTTCTATCTGCAGTAAGCCCCTTGCTTTTTCTGGTTGAGAAGCCCTTTTTTAAGAATCTTTTCTTTTTACTTTCCGCTTTAAGATAGCTGTAAAATTTAGGATTATATAGTTCTGCCTGTTCAATAAAACACTGCAGCAGCGGGGAGGTCGGCAGAGCCTCCAGTTTGTTTAATGCTGACTTGTAGTGGTTAATATTATTTAGAGGTTGATACTTTAAAGCATTGATGATCAAAATAATGGAGTTGTCTTTATCGTATTTAATAAAGTTATCAGCACTGAGTTTATTAACCCCCTCCAGAATTTCTTCCTTTTTTAAGCACATATCTTCTGCCATGTAACTTAAAGGCAGGTGATAAAGTCCTTCGGAAATACTGTGCTGATTGCTTAATAAATAGAGGGCGATCATCCGCGTTTTAAAATCCCAGTTTTTAACCTTTTCATCAATCCAAAAATTATCCTGAATCTTGTTATAACCCATTTAAATCATCCTTTCTGTTTATTAAGAATTTTATCACAATTTAAAATAAAAATATGGAGTCCTCCTTTCTGCAAATTTCATATTAGATATTATAGCATTTGCTGGAAAATTTTTTAACAGTATTTTGTAATTATTTATAGATAGTAAATATTATAATGTGGAGTGGAGGCCAGAGATTGCCACATCTTTTCACTATTATTGTCGAATCAATTGAATTAAGAAAGAAATTGCAATATAATATAATTAGTTATAAGCAGGGAGCAATTTAAATCGGGGGTTGAGTTTAAAATGATTGAATATCTTTTAAAATTATATAAAAAGCCGAGGTTAATTATTATTGACCTGGCTTTAGTTAATCTGGCAGTACTATTTTCCTTTATTTTGCGTTTTGATGAAGCCTGGATGCAGTATTTTAGAATTGAATATTTGCTGGCAATTACAGTTATCTCATTTTTTGTCCTCTATTTTTCAGCACTCTATAATAAGATGTGGCAGTATGCCAGCATGTCCGAGCTTTATTCTATTTTTAAAGCCACAATAGTAATCAATATAATATTTGTAATCTATATCTATTTCTTTAGAGTTTCTTTTCCCCGCAGCATAATCGCCATTAATTTAATGTCGGATATCTTTTTGCTCGGAGGAATGAGGTTTGGACTTCGCCTGCTCAAAGATCATTTAAACCGCAATCAGACTCATAAATCTCAGAGCAGAGTTTTAATTATTGGAGCCGGTGATGCTGCAGAAATGATAATTAGAGAAATGCAGAAACATCCGGAAATTGGCAAAAGAATTGTGGGGCTTGTCGATGATGATCCGGCCAAGCAGTCTCTGGAGATTCACGGGAATCGGGTGCTTGGTAAATCTTCAAAAATACCGCAGTTGATCGAGGAATACGATGTTGATGAAGTAATAATCGCTATTCCCTCTGCCGATGGTAAGACAATTAAGCGGTTTTATGAGCTGAGCAATAAAAAAGAGGTCAAGGTGGAAATTGTACCTGGAGTTTATGAAATTCTAAAAGGAGATGTTTCCTTAAATCAGATCCGGGAGGTAAAGGTAGAAGACCTGCTGCGCCGGGATCAGGTGGATTTAATTACTGATGAAATTTCTGATTATCTGCAGGATAAAACTGTGCTGGTCAGTGGTGGTGGGGGTTCAATCGGTTCTGAACTCTGCCGTCAGGTTGCTAAGTTTAATCCGAAAAAAATAATTATTTTTGATATTAATGAAAATACTACCTATTTTTTAGAAAGAGATTTGCGCAATAAATATCCCAATTTAGATTTAGTCTCCATCATCGGAAGTATCAGGGACAAAAATAAGCTGGAGAAAGTTTTTGGCGATCATTCTCCAGATGTGGTTTTCCATGCGGCAGCTCATAAACATGTACCCTTAATGGAGACCAGTCCGGAAGAGGCTATTAAGAACAATATACTGGGAACCAGAAATCTGGCAGAGACAGCAGCTGAATTTAAAATTGATCGTTTTGTTCTAATTTCAACAGATAAGGCAGTTAACCCAACTAATGTGATGGGAGCTTCCAAAAGGGCAGCTGAAATGGTTGTCCAGACTATAAACAAAAAATCTGAAACCAAGTTTATGGCAGTCCGCTTCGGTAATGTTCTGGGCAGTCAGGGAAGTGTAATTCCCTTATTTAAAAAACAGATTGCTGATGGTGGTCCGCTGACAGTGACTCATAAAGATATAACCCGCTACTTTATGACTATTCCTGAGGCCTCTCAGCTTGTGATCCAGGCTGGTGCTTTAGGTAAGGGAGGAGAAGTTTTTGTCCTGGACATGGGAGAGCCGGTCAAGATTATGGAGCTTGCCGAAGATTTAATTTCGCTTTCTGGTTTAACTCCCTATGAAGATATTGATATTGAGGTGATCGGACTGCGCCCGGGAGAAAAACTTTACGAAGAGCTTTTATGTGATACTGAAGATAATCTGCCCACAGAACATGAACGGATTTTTATCAATAATTTAGAAGCTGTAGACCAGGAGTTTTTAAATAAACATCTGGAGCGCCTGGCAAAACTTGCAGAAAAATCTGCTGGCAGTGAGATAGTTGCAGCTCTGGTTGATTTGGTAGAGACCTATCAGCCGAGGCGAGATAATGTCAAAAAGATTGATTTTAAAAAGGATAAAAAGAGCTCTTAATTCTGTGCCAACTTAGATCAGAAGCCGCATTTTTCCTGCCCAACTGGCCAAATATCATTTGCTAATTACTAAGAAAATCGATATACTATAAGTATCTGGAGAATACGAAGAAAGGCAGGTGGATCAGATGTCAGAAGCTGAAATTTTAGAGACACTTGTGGCCCGTTTTGACCAGCTTGATAAACGTTTTGATCAAGTTGAAAATAAATTAAACAAACACGATCAGCGTTTCGACCAGGTTGATAAAAATTTTGATCAAGTTAAAAACAAATTAAACAAACATGATCAGAGTTTCGATCAGGTTGATAAACGTTTTGATAAGTTGGTTAATATTCTTGAAGAGCAGAATATTGAACTGTATAATATCAAATCAACTCTTAAAAAGCACGATGAGAAATTTGATGAAATGGGACATACTATTAAAAAGATTCATAATCAAACTGCTCGCCTGAGTATTGGCCAGAGTGAATTGAATATGAAAATTGATAAGCTTAAAAATTCAACGGCAGAAAAAAACGAGAAGAATATCAACAGGATGTAACGGTGCTTAAATATTAAGAAAGAAATAGCAAGAGCAGTTCTCATTTTTGGCAGAGGCTGCTCTTTTTTTATCTGGTAACAGAGCTAGTAAAAGCAAATATCAAAACTGAAATTGATAGTATAAGTAAAGAAAAGCCCTCTAATGAGGGCTTTGATTTATTAATTAGCTAATATTTTACTTTTATCTTTTTTCTGAAAGTGCGGTAATTTGGGGATAGTGTTTATAATAATCCATTTTTCTTAAGAGCTGTAACTCTTCGTTTTGCCTCCAGATAAATATTTTGCCTGCTGCCGACAATAATCAACAGACATACTTTATTATCTTCTAAAATTTTAAAAATTGCTCTATATTGTCCATTAGATAAAGTGAACTTAAAACTTCTTAATCCTTTGAGATTTCCAGATAAAGATTTACTTTTTTTAATTGGATCATTTTCTAAAGAAATAATTTGTTTAATAGCATTTTCTTTTTGATGTTTAAGTCTTTTTAAGTCATCTTTTATTAAATGAATAATCTCAACAGAATAATTATTCATCTAATTTAATCCCCTCTTCTTCAGCAAAATCTCTCAGATTTTGTGTATTCCCTTTTTCATATTCACTTTCTGCATATGCTGTTAATTCTACAAGTGGATCTTTAATTGCCCTGGTTAATTCTACTCTTCCGGGGCTGAGATTCATAAAAAAGTACATCTCCTGATTCAATATCTGCAGCTTTTCTAGCTTCTTTGGGGATTGTTATTCTGCCTCTTGAGTCCACTTTGACAACTAATTTATCACTCATTTTATCACCACCCTGTATTTTATGGGTTTTACCCACATTCATATTATATAATATGAAGAACTTTATAGCAACTCATAATAGGAACTGTTATAATTTTTCTGTAATAGGAGGAATTTTGGTTTGCAGTTTTTTGATTTACAATTTTTATTCTCCAGTCTAAAACACTTTTGTTGGAGAAGACCTGAAGGTTATGCTATAATTAAAATTAATAATGAATAAATCAAAAATTTTAAAATATAAGATCAATTGGCTGCACAGGAGGTTAAAATATGCCACAGCAAAATTTAGGCGATTACTTATCGACTCTAACCAAAAAGGAACTAACTGAAATCAGACAGTACTGGCAGTTTGGCGGAATCAGTCAATTAAACAAGTCTGAATTAATAGAGGCTCTCGTTGAAAGAATTAAAGCTCAGCTTAAAGACTGGCTTAAGTATCAGCTTCCCAGAAATATTGATTTTTTAGAGAGGGTAATTGAAAAACAGAAGCAGAAGAAGAGAGTGAAAGTAACTTTTAAAGAAGTTTTACCACAGGCTTTAAATAATTTTTACTACCGGGGTATTCTTGACCTGATAGATGATGAAGAGGAAACTACTGTCAGAATCCCGACTGATTTAGCAGCACAAATTGAAGAAATTACAAATGACTCTGAGTTTAAAGAACAGCTTCAGAAAAACAAAGAAATCATGACTTTTGTCAGTGGTTTGCTGGTTTATTATGGTGCCTTAAGCGCAAGTGAAATTTATGATTTTTATGAAAAATATTATGATAACTCTGGAAAAGATGTAAATTATCTTTATTTGCGAAAGCTAGTAGATGAAATATATCTCTCAACTGATAGAATTGAACGCTACGGTTATTATTATCTTGATCCCGGAGTTATTAGCCCGGAAGAAATAATTGATGAAATCGAGATGAGGCAGAATGTAGATTATTATTTACCTCGAAAAAAGGACATTCTCTATGCCGGCAGCAATGAAGAGGAAAAGTTGAATTTTGTGCAGCGTAAATTCAAAAAAATGTTAATCAAAGATTTTTCAATTCCAGAAGTTGAGGCTGAAGATATGCTCTGGACCATGAAGCTGGATATAAAAAATGATTTTAGTTCAATGTCGATGCTGCAGGATTTTGCCATTGATTATGAGTTTGAAAATGAAAAGCAAACCCAGAAGTTTGTGAAGCAGCTGAATGAGCTGCACAATAACACCCGGATGTGGATTCTGAAAGGCCATACTCCAGAGGAGCTGTTTGAAGAAGAGAGAAAGCACCTGCAGCCCCTGCCAAAAAATGAAAGAGATGGTTCCGTCGGTGAACAGACAGTTGTCAAAGGCGAAAAAGTTGGCCGAAATGATCCCTGTCCCTGTGGCAGCGGCAAGAAATATAAGAAGTGCTGCCTGGGTAAGGATAGCTGAGGATTTATGGAGGTTGGAGATTAATGTTTGGTTAGAGGAAGGTGTAAAAATGGAATATGGACCAAACCCAGATAAAATATATCCGAATGATGCTTTAAAAAATATTTGTTATATTAAAAATGTAATAACTTGCAAAAATATTATTGTTGGAGATTATACCTATTACGATGACAAAAATGAACCAGAAAAATTCGAAGAGCATGTTACTCATCATTATGATTTCTTGGGTGATAAGTTGATTATTGGTAAATTTTGTGCAATTGCAAAAGGTATAGAGTTTATTATGAATGGTGCAAATCATCGAATGAATTCTGTTACAACCTATCCATTTAATATTATGGGTAATGGGTGGGAAAAATCCACTCCTTCACTTGATGACTTGCCATTTAAAGGTGATACGGTTGTTGGAAACGATGTTTGGATTGGACAAAATGTAACTATTATGCCTGGAGTTCAAATAGGTGATGGAGCAATTATTGCAGCAAATTCTGTTGTAACAAAGGATGTTTTGCCATATCATATAGTTGGTGGAAATCCATGCAGAATTATAAGGAAAAGATTTGATGATGAGTTGATTGATTATCTTTTGAACTTAAAATGGTGGGATTGGCCAGCAAAAAAAATATTTTCAAATTTAGAAATACTTTGTAGTTCTGATCTGGAAAAAATTAAATCTATTAAGTAATTTAATTTGTATAGTCATTAATCTTATTTCATAGTTAGAGTGAATAATGTCATTTATGAAGTTTTTAACTAAAGTATGGTACTGCACATAAATAGTGCATTGGCGCTGATTGGGTATGATGTTAGGCTGTAAAATAGCCGTCGCCCGTTGAGACATGGCTTTTGTCACATCTCTTGCAGTTGTTTAAGCTGAAAATGCTGATAAATAGCAAGCGATGTGCCAAACTAAAGAATAAGGACAGCCATGTCGCAAATGTTCGGGACGTTTTATAAAATTTGATTTAACAAATAATTAAAGAGGAGCCTAATTATGATAAAACCAGAAAGTTTAAAAAAAGGAGATAAAATAGCAACGATAAGTTTATCATCAGGGCTGGCAGGAGATAAAGAATTCAGATATAGATATGAAATAGGGAAAAAAAGACTAGAGAATTTATTTGGACTAAAAGTCGTAGAAATGCCTAATAGTTTAAAAGGGAGTAAATATTTAAGCAATAACCCCAAAGCAAGAGCTGAGGATATGATAGTAATGTATAATAAGTTGTGTAAATAAAATTATGATAATTTTTTTAAATAAAAAGAGGAATCCTTCTTTGAGTGGTTGAATATATTTATTGACAAAATAAAAAACACAACCACAAGGAG
>Ga0182238_1000399_pt1 | contig 13442 bp, 8 predicted proteins | sample hydfrates6_PW_90_FD_132439 | JGI IMG/M metagenome (GOLD analysis project Ga0182238, IMG submission 132439) | Subsurface microbial communities from deep shales in Texas, USA - hydraulic fracturing test 6_PW_90 | ecosystem: Environmental > Aquatic > Deep subsurface > Shale gas/oil reservoir >... | reverse complement strand
GTGCAACAGGAATGGCGACAGACGCTGCCGATAATGCAAAACAGCGTCTCCGGCATCTGGTGTGCCAGCTCTTGGATGTGGCGCACGGCATCAATATTGGGGGCGTGCCAGCTGCCCATGAAAAAAGCGATGTGGTCCTGGTCCAATCCGAGGCGGCGTTTTGCCTCCCGGCGCTGGGCTGGAGTGGAAAAGGGGATCGCGGAGGTGTCCACTCCATTGGGAATGAGTTCTGTCCTGATCTTGTTGATCTGGTAGATCTCCTTGAATCGCTGCACATCTTCTGCGCTGCACGCCAGAACGCGTTCGCTGTCCTTGAGACAATCGTGCTCCACCCGCCGGACCAGCTTGAGCAAGGACTCGGGTGAGGGACAATTTTGCAGGACGTTGGCTTTCATGTCCGCTTCCACATTGTGGGCGTCATACCAGACCGGCCCTTGATACACCTCCCGGATGGCGTCGAAAAGGTAGGGATGCGAGGCCACGACCAGGTCAGCGTTTTCAGCGGCCTTGGCGAGTTTTTCCAGATAGGTCGGGGTGAGACCGTAGTTTTCAATGGCGGCGATGTCCGCCACCGACGCCCGGGCCGATTTTTCCATTGCCCGCTGGCTGGCGATGTGCTGTGCAGACTTGGGCAGGCAGTGCTCCCAGAAATTGGGAGCGATATGGTGGGTGGTGCCGTCCTGCTGCCCGTCACAGAGGGTGACCAGGACCACTTCGGCCTCGCGGGCCATTTCCCGGCAGAGGTGGAAGACCCGTCGTTGGCCGCCGCCCACTGGCGGATAGACCGGAAATGTGGTCGTGACCACAATCCGTCGCCGCTTGCCTGAGGCTGTTGGAGCAGGATTCTGGAGCAATTGCGAAACGGTATGCGCCCAGTCGATATGCCGCACAGAGTCGCGGGCGTTATGGCCCATAGCCAGGGTGGTCTCCGGATGGGTGGCCAATTCGGTGATCGCTGAGGCCAGGGTGTGTTCCTCTGGGGCGACGCAAAGCCCGTTGTGTCCATGCTGCAGCAGTTCATTGACCCCGCCGGCGTCGGTCGTAGTCAGCACGGCCTTGCCGCTTTGCATGGCCTCGACGGTAATCAGGCCGTAGTCTTCGTCATAGGGAAAATAGGGCACGCACAGAGCGCCGGCGTACAACTCCCGCAACTGCTCGTCGTTGACAAAACCCTCGAATCGGATGCGCGGGTCGTCTCCGGCCAAGGCGCGCAGGCGGGCCTCTTCCGGACCGGTGCCAGCGATGCGCAACTGGACATCCACACTGGTCCGGCGAAAGGCCTTGACCAGCAGATCGATCCGTTTGGGGGCCACAAATCGGCTGGCGGTGAACATATACGCATAGCCGGTGCTGGAAAGCCCTTCGAGATCCGTGGGATGGTGGATGACCTGGACCGTGGCCTCGGCCGGGAAGTAGTCCTTACGCTGAGCGACATTGCGGGAGATGGCCGCGTATTTCCGTATTCTGGAGGGGTGCAGCGCGGCGTGGTCCAGATAATGAACGATCCGCCGGGTCAGTGGCCCTGGGAAACGGAGATACGGTGCGGTTTCCGGGGCCTCGCTCAGGCGAGCGGCTTCGGCACAGAGTTCGTCGAGGTGGTCGGTCTGTCCTTCGAGCATGCGCCGCAGGTGGCGGAGTTCGGGATGGGACCAGTCGGGATCGGTTTCGGCCAGGGGGTAGGTGTCGTAGAGACCACGGAGCTTGTGCTGGATATAACAGATATGATTGGGGTGTCGGACCATCCAGGCCGGGTATTTGGTGGAAATGACCGTGTCGAAGTGGTTGAGGTCCAGCCGGGAAAAGGTGCTGTAGCTGCGCATCAGGTCCGGAAAGGTGTTTTCCGGGCTCGGCAGTTTGATCAGTTCCGCCTGGTGCGGGGTGTGCTGGTTGATGTGGTGGGTCAATCCCCACCAGAGTTTTTCGGCCCCGCCGATGACAAACGGGACGGGGCTCGGAGCGACAATTCCGATTTTCATGGAAGGTCTGTTTCCTTATGCTTGAGGGATGATCCGGTCTGACTGGGCCCGTACCTGACTGGTGGAAAAATTTGTATAACCCGGGCCGCTCAACACTCACTCCCAAGGGCATGGTGCAAGCAAAGTCCAGTAGCGCAGTGTGCAAACTCGTATACACGCGTTTGAACGGATAGCAGCTTTGCTGCCGTTGGGAGATTTTCGTCGGCCAGTGACGCGCAAAAAACGGTTTATGGGCCAAGCAGGTGGTGTACCACGGCTTCCCAGCTGATGCCCAGCGCCTGGTAGCGCTCGCGCCCTTGTCGGCCGAGCTGAACGGCCCTGGAGTGATCTTCAAAGAGGCGGTCGATGCAGGCGGCCACCGCCTCTGGGTTCGGGGCGGCAACGAAGCCGGTGGCGCCATCCTGGACAAACTCCAACGGGCCTCCGGAGTCCGTGCAGGTGATGACCGGTTTGGCCGCGGCCATGGCTTCCAGGGTCACATAGCCGTAATCCTCGTCAAAGGGCCCGAAAAAGACCCCGAGACATTGGGCGTAGGCCGCGAGCAGCTCACTACGGCTGATGCGGCCCATGAGCCGCACTTTGTCTTCTACCCCGTAGTCCCGGATGAGGGCTTCGTAGCGCGCTTTCTGGCCACCGGTTCCGGCAATGAGCACCGTGGCCTGCGGAGAACGGACATGGGCCATGGCCTGGATCAGCAGGTCTTGGCGCTTCAAGGATTCCAGCCGGCTGGGGCAGAAGACAAACGGCAAGGGGTCGCCGGTGTAGAGGTCAGCGGCCAGCGGCGGCGGGTGGTACAAGGGGGTCGAATCCAGACCATTATAAAAGTCGAGTCGGGAGGAGACCGTGGCCGAATTGGTGAAGATCGCTCTGGCCTCGCTGAGGTGAGCGGTATCAAAACGCCGTATTTCCCGGCCCAGTTCCCTCAGCTCCTCGTGTTCTTCGGCCGCAGCGGCGTCCAGGGTCTGATCCCACAATTCGTAGACCGCCCGGTGCTGGTGCAAAAGCCAGACGACCTTGTTGGGATGACTGAGGCCGTAGGCGGGAAAACGGAGACAGATGACCCGGTCCGGTTCGTAGCCGTTGAGTCGGTCGAATCGTTCCGTGGCCCACAAGTCCATGCTCCGACGCACTTCACGACAGGGCGCGAATCGGAAAGGGGCGGTCACGATCTCTGCCGTATGTCCGGCGCGGTGGAGAGCCGCTTTGAGGCCCTGGGCGTGAAGCTCGGCGCCGCCTTCGAGAAACGGCGTCTGGACCGTGGCGATGGCTATACGCATGCCTTGTATCCTGTCCAGGCGTAGTCGCGGGAGACGTCGATATAGTCCTGCAGGGTCTCGAAGGTCGTTTCCGCTGCGGGCAACAGGCGGCTGCGGTCCGTATCGAAAAAGGCGATGCTGGAGGGGGTAAAACCGCGCTGTTCGCCGATGAAGGCCAGGGTGTCCGGAAAGACCGGGTTGCGGTGGCTTGGGTCGCGGTAGAAGTCACCGGAGCCGACCAGGATGTTGCGCGGGTTCGGGGTCTCGAACAGGAGCAGTCCGCCGGGGGCCAGGACCCGCAGCGCCTCGTCCATGAGCGCGATAAGCATTTCCAGGGGCAGATGTTCGATGAGGTGGAAGGCGCTGACACAGGCCAAGGTGCCGTCCGGGAGGTCACGCAGGGCGGCCAGCGCCTCCGCGTGCAAGGCATTGAGGCCGTGATCGTGGCATTCACGAACGCAGACCGCGTTCAGGTCCACTCCGGTGCCCTCGATCCCCCATTCCCGGAGCAGTTCCAGCCACTCCCCCCGGCCGCAGCCGAGATCGTAGACCGGCTTTTCGCCGCATTGGGCTCGCACGGCCTCGACCAGGGGCAGATAGACGCTCAGGCCGGTCTTGATTTCCTGACGGCTGCCGCGGAATTCGTCTTCAAAGGTCATAAACAGGGCGTCCAGGGCCGGGTGGCCTTCTTCGGATGGGGGGGGGCTCTGGGCTGGTTGCACTGATGTTCTTTCCAGCAAGATCTGGAGGCGACGCTGGGCGTCGACTACGTCGCGCCGCAACCGCTGCACTTGCCCAAGGCTCCGCTGGTCCTGCGCCTTCAGGGCCTCCTCAAGGGCGCCCACATCTTGAAAGAGGGTTTCTATTTCATTGTCACGCAAGTGGTGTTGACCCGCGTGGCAATCTTTGAGAGCGCTCTCGGCTTCGGCCAGGGCAGTATTGCCTTCTTCAGCCAGTCGATCGAGTTCGGTGAAGGGCCTGGTGCGCGGCCGGGCTGCGAGTTGGGCCAGAAAGGGGCTGAAAAAAGGGGCCACCAGGCATTGGGCCACTGGGCCGAGGAACCGGATCCGGCCCAAAAGGAAGAACCCCGTCAACGGCCAGAGGTGGCGCACTTTGGCGCCACGTTGCCGTGCTTCGGCAGAGCGGGCGATTCGGGCCAGAACACTCAGGCGTGAGGTTGGCTCGGCGTCGACCATGGGCTGGTAATGCGCCAACCCTTCGGCATCCGGTTCACGACCAAGCAGGGTCAGATAAGCGGCCCGCACAAAATCCGCGGGGGGCAGATCGAGGAAGTCGGCCACGTGGCACGCCTGAGATGGTGTTGGGGCAATGGTGCTGAAGCGCGGCAAGGTCGGAGCGCGGGGAGGGGCTTGGGGTTCCGAATCCGGCTGGCACCGTTCCAGCCGGGCGGCTTCGCGCCGGATGCGCTGCAGGATCGCTTCAGGGCTGAGAGTGGCTCCGTTCTCTGGCATGGTCTGGCTCCTCTGTTGTCGTCTCCGGCCCGGGGTTTTCGATCCGGTCCACCCACAAGGCGCTGTGTTGAGCATGAGGCCGATGTTTTGTCAATCAGTCCGGGGCGGCAACCGCGCTGCAAACAAGGAGTGGCGCTCGTGCTGTAATCCTTTTTGAACGGATTGATATCGATTTTCAGGCCTGAATGGAAAAGTAACCGTGCATTTTGTGCTTCCAGCCTGTATTTGGCTTGACATTACTCCTGCGGTTGGACAGTGTGCTTGGGAACATGGGCGCGGCCAAGGGCCCGTCCGTGCCCGGGCGAAATAACAAAGTTCCCCGGGGCCCGCATGGTAGAGGCGGTCACCCAGAGTGGCGGCTTTGTCTCGTGTAAATGAGATCCAGCGTAAAGGGAATGGGGTTGGTGGTGAAAAGGACAAGAGGGGAGGAAGTCGGGCTTGCAACGTTTTGGCGCGTAGAGAACCCCGCAAGCGGCAGGTGCCGAGGGAAAAGCTTGACAAGGCCCTGTACCCCCCTCTAGATTCCGGCAGGAAACAAGTTGCTTTCCCGTGCATTGACTCCCGTCGGATCCACGGGTATGGCTAATCACGATGTCAGCCAGATGGCTTGGCATGTTTTTACATATATACCCGGATTTTTGGTACGCACTTTGTAACCGCTTTGTCCCCTGTTTTTCTGGTACAAACTCGAAGGAGGAAAGGAATGGCAGCTCAAGATTATTACGATCTTGTACAACAGTTTTACGTCGGCTTCTACGGACGCCCGGCGGACATGGAAGGCCTGGACTACTGGGCCGGTCGCGTCGATTTGTTTGACGGCGATTTTTCCGCGGTTCAGGCCGCTTTCGCCAATTCAGCCGAGGCTCAGGACTTCGTCTTCAACGACCCTGATTCTGGCGACGCCCTGAGTAACACTGAGTTGGTGAACAACATCTACCAAAACCTCTTCGGTCGCAGCGCTGGCTCCGAAGGGCTGGATTTTTATGTCCCGCGCCTGGACAGTGGTGAATACAGCCTGGACGACGTGGTCAAGCGCGTCATCGACGGCGCCCAGAACGAAGACGCCACCACCATCGATAACAAAGTCAAAGTGGCCCAGTACTTCACCGATAACCTTGGTGATGTCCCCTACGAAAACGACGACATCATCGAAGCCCGAGATGTGCTTGACGGTGTTGGCGCAGACAACGCTTCGGTTTTGGCCGGCTTTGATGATGCCGATTCCACCATTCAAGACATGGCCGACGAGGCCGGTGTAAGCACTGGAGACACCTTCACGCTCACTGCAAGTGCGGATGATCTGACAGGCACTAGTGATAACGATATTTTCAACGCTAAGCCTGAGGCCGATACTGCTGGCGGCGGCAATCTGGTGGATACTCTCCAGAATGTTGACATAATCGATGGCGGTGCTGGTGAGGACACGCTGAATGTTACCTTCGCGAATGCCTCCTCTCCCTCGGCTTCGTTGAGCAATGTTGAGAACGTGAACGTCCGGTTCACTGCTGCCGCCACCCTAAACCTCCAGAACGCGTCCGGCGTTGAGGAAGTCACAGTTCAGAAAAGCACCGACGCTGGAACGGTTTCTTCCATCGCCGCGAGCACAGGGGTAACGCTGAAAGACAGCGTTCAGAACGCAACCCTGGAGTACGTTGATAGCGCGCTTGACGGCGCTTCGGATTCCGTTGCCCTCTCTGTCGAGAACTACGGCAACTCCTCAACGACCGCGAACGTGACGATCGATGACGTGAATGATACCGGTAACGTTGTCGAAGGCCTGGAGATTGCCGCGACTGGTTCCAACGTTGTCGACGTGACCGGTGCTGGCAATGCTGTCGAAACCCTGACTGTCTCGGGCAATGGTTCTCTGGACGTAACCGTGGGTGTGACTGCGCTGGATACGGTTGATGCATCCTCCAACAGTGGCGGTGTCACGACTGACCTGAACGCCTCACTCAATAACCTGACGGTTACGGGTGGCTCCGGTGACGATGACATCACTGTCGGCTCAGGGGATGACGAAGTAGCGCTTGGCGGGGGTGATGACAAAGTCACCTTTGCGGGCAACCTTGACGCCAGTGATTCCGTCGACGGTGGTGAAGGCACCGACACTTTGGCTATCACCGGGAATCTCGCTTCTGGCCTGTCGCTGTCTAGCCTCGAAACCCTCGAGATGACCACTGACGGCGACAACACGGCTGATATGGATTCTGGGGCATTTGAGACCTACCGGTTCGTGGCTGCCACTAATACCCATACGGTTGCAGTCAGTAACTACCTCGACGAGTCTCTCGTGGTGGACTCCAGTACTGCGCTGGATTCGCTGACCATTACGCAAAAAGAAGTCACCAGCAGCGATGTAGCCAATGTGACCGTGGCTAACTCCACCAACGACGGCAGCGATGGCGGTGAAACAACCACTACGCTGGATTCACTGACCGCTACCAGCGCTGAGACCGTCAACCTGACATTGAGCACCGACGAAGCTAACTTTGACGGCACCGACGAAGTGGCAGTTGATGAGATTGCAACGACTGGCGCAGATGTCGTAATCGACGGTAACGCCAGTGCGACGCTCGGTACCGATACCACAGTCACCAACGGTGATATCGACGCCTCTGCCGCCACAGGCAACCTGACCTTCAAGCTCGGTTCTGCAGATCAGGCTCTCCTCGGTGGTGCAGGCGACGACACCTTTGAGTTTGGTGCCGAAGGTGACGCGTCTGACTCTGTCAACGGTGGCGACGGCGACGACACCATCACTCAAACCGTAGCTTCCAGCGCGAGTGGGGTATCAGTGGATGCTTCCAACGTGGAAACCGTAGAAGTCGCCACGACTACTGATGACGCAACAGCGAGCTACGACGCCTCCAACCTCTCTGGTGTCTCCACTCTGAAACTCAGCACAACCACTAACGACAGCACCCCCGGGGGGAACAATGACCTCACCGAAGTGACCGGTCTGACCGACGGCGTTTCCGAGGTCCTCCTGTCCGGTGATTTCGACAGTGGCAATGATGGCATCGTCTCTCTGGCGTTGGATGATGCTAGTGGTGATGCCGATGCGCTGGCTATTGCACTGGATGGCGGAACCAACGGTGATGACACTGAGGACACCTTCACGCAAGACATCTACAACCTCACCACTGCGGATGTCGAAGACGTTACCCTGTCCATCGATTCCGGCATCGATGACACTACTGTGAACATCGACAACCTGGATGTTACAGGCGCTGAGAGTCTGACCATCGCGGGTACCGACACCACGACTGCAGTATCGGTTTCTGCTTTGGCCAACGACGACGACGTCGCCACCATTGATGCCTCTAGCATCACTGGTGACCTGACTCTGGGTGAGCTAGGTAAAGGCGGCATCACACTGGAGATCGACTCCGGTGAAATCAGTGACGCGATCGTTACCGCCGGCAACGAGGACACCAAGGACATCACCCTTGACTCCACCGATGCCGCTCGAGACACTATTGTTTTCGGCGAGTCGGTCGGTGATGTCTCCATTGCCAACTTCACCGCGAACAACAGTGTTGTCGGTGACGTTTTGGATCTGTCAGCCTTCGGTGTAACTTCTAGTGACGACCTTGTCTTCTCTGCCAGTGGAGGCGACACAGAGATCACCACTGCGGCAGATGATGCATTCGACATGATTACTCTGACTGGGGTGAACCCTGCTGAAGTTACCGACGCGAACTTCATCTTCGCTTAATCACTATTATAAGTGGTTACATCTCCATTTTTTGGGGATGGAAAAGCAATTAGCGTATTATCCCCCCCTGTCACTTCGGTGACAGGGGGGCTTTTACTTTGGTCATGTGATCTGACCCAATTGTTTAATTGATGTTGTTTATTTTTCGACCACAAAGAGCCTGATTTTGGGGCTTAGAATAACAAAAGCATTACAGATTCGAATTAACTATTTAAAATAAATCATTTTGAAGTGAATTTAGACATCGTCATAGATGTCCCCTTCCAGGGCTTTTGCCAGAAAAATGCTCGTTTTTTCATCTCAATACAGGGACGGAGTTTCATTTGTGCTGGGCACCCCTCAATATCGGCCGAGAGAGCGATACCTGCGCTCTGTCACTTCACCATCGCCTTTGACCAGCTCCGAACTCCACATCAATTCTGGTTCATCCGGAGAGAGCGTACTTGGCCTGGTTTGAAATTTGGCCAATCGGCTCCCTTCTCTACCCGCCATGGTTGAGAAATCCCATACTCGGTTCTCTGGAGTGGTGCGACTTGCCAATGGGGTTGATCGTTTGTATAAGGTTAGTAAATGAATGCAAGCACATAGAGGAGCTTGCTGCGACATGGTTTGCGCCCAGGAGCAGAAGGAGAGGCGAGTATGGCATCGACAGAGTATGCGGGCATGGTACAGGAGTTTTATGTAGGGTTTTATGGCCGACCCGCCGATCCGGGAGGGCTTGCCCATTGGACTCAGGCGGCAGAAGAGCGGGGCTGGTCGGCTGTACGTGAGGCGTTCGCCAATTCCTCAGAGGCCGAGGCGTACGTATTCCACGATCCACAGACGGGTGAACCTTACAGCACTCGCAAATTGGTGGAAAACATCTATCAGAACCTTTTTGGACGTGACGCTGACCAGGATGGACTGCAATTTTATGTGGACAAGCTGAAGACCGGGGAGATGACCGTTTCGACCATTGTTCAAAATGTCATGGACGGAGCCCAGGGCGAAGACGAGACCGTATTAGCCAATAAAAAAGATGTTGCGGAATATTTTACGAATAAAGTCAACGACAAGCAGTATGGGGCCCAGCAGATTGAGCAGGCCCGGTCTGTGGTCGAGGGGCGCTTAGTGGATGTTGACGCGGCCGAGGACGCCGCAGACGAGGTTGTTGCAGCGTTGCCAGAGCAACCAGCCCCACCACTGAGCCTCAATGTCCAGGAGCCAGCGGATGTCGTCCAGGGCGACCCCTTCACGGTTGCCGGCAGTGTGGCAAACCATCAAAGTGAGGCCGTGATTGAGGAACTGAGCATTTATGTGGGAAACGATGCCCATAATTCGCAGGATCTGGCTCCATTGTATGTCCCCGGGGGGATGACTGAGACCTTTGACTACCGCCTTGACGATGTCCAACGGTGGCCAACCGGAACGTACGATCTCGAAGTTGCAGTGGGGGGGCTGACCGAGAGCTTCGAATTCGCTATTCAGAGTGAAATATCAACTGGTGACGATACCGTTTCGAGTTCGCTTCACCAACTTGATGTCCTGGGAGTGGCTGCCTCTGATGAGTCCTTTGCTACAGAGATCGGGGGGCTGTGAGCAGCATCAGCCCAAATGTATAGCCAAGCGCGACAGCTCGCGGGCCATTGTCGCTGCCAATGGAGCATTGTCGGCAGATCATGTCCGGGTAGTACAATCAGGTGCACCGAGGCCGAAACCTCATTCCAGGCCCGGCCAGAGGGGTGTCTTGAAGTCGTGCCCACAGCAAGGGGCGCTATCCTCTGATCAGGGACCATTGCCTGGTGTCTTTGAGTAAAGGCGAGAAATCACGAATGGGGGAGGGGTGGGGGTAAAAGGCCTTGCAGCAAGCAAAAAAGGAGAAATGTATGGAGTCGCAAACTGCTCATCTCGCAGTGCAGCGGGGGTATCTGGCGTTTTTCGGTCGTGCCGCGGATCAGGAGGGATTGGAGTATTGGGCCCAAGTGGCGCAGGAAGATGGAGCTGGCAAAATGCGCCAGGGGTTGGCCAGCAGTCAGGAAGCCCAGGATTATTTGTATGAAAATCCGATTACGGGTGAGGAATACAGCAACGAGGAATTGGTCAATACGGTGTACCAGAATCTTTTCGGTCGTGATGCCGATGCAGAGGGGTTAGCCTTTTACAGCGAGCAGTTGCGCTCAGGAGAAACCGACAGGGTTGAAGTCGTACAGCGCATAATGGATGCCGCGGATGGCGAGGATCTGCAGATTCTGGAATCGGCGATGCATATTGCCAACCGGGTTACCGCCGAAGCGAGCGCGGAAGAGATTGCGGCGGCGTATCAAGAGGACAGGATTTGGGGTACCGAGGACCACAATACATTGACCGGTTCGCACCTGGAGGATCGGATTGAGGCGGATTTCGGGCACGATACGCTCGAAGGCCGAGGCGGTGACGATGTGCTCCAGGGCGGAGAAGGGGACGATGTGGCTGTTTTCCAAGGCCAACGCAGTGACTACGAGATTGAACGTCATACTGGAACCCATGTGGAAATCAGTGATACCGTCGCAGACCGTGACGGAACGGACCAGCTCTTTGATGTAGAGACGCTCCAGTTTGCGGACAGTGTGGTTGAAGTCGCCAATATGGACCTTGTCCAGCAGGATCAAGGCAACAACGCGGTGACCATGACCGACGGCAGTGATGGCAGCGACGATGCCGTTGTGTATTGGGGCGCACGCGATCTTGCCATGCCGGGGGGCAGGGTTGCCAATCACCATTTTTTGCGGATTGAACCCTCAGATCCTGAAAATTTTGAGGCTGTTGACTGCTTTGATTTCAACGGTGACGGACGCGAGGACGGGTTTACCATTGGAGGGACGGAAAAGGGTGGTGGGTTATTCCATTATTCCGAATTGGTCGGCTACCACAACGATGCCAGCGACAAAGAAGCGATTCGCGAGGCGTCTGGTGAGGACAGCTGGCACCACCAGAAATACCAGGTCCCGCTTCCGGATAATGAAACGTATGACTCGTTTATCGATGATCTGGTAGATTCCTACAATGCGTATCTCGACGGTGACCCGGTCAAATACGCTTTGAATCCCAAGCTGGCGAATCACGAAGTTGATGGCCTGTTCTACCAGTTCGGCAACTGTGGCTCTTGGGTGAATACCATCTTAAAAGCCAATGGGGTTTCCATCGCGGACAAGGTGGACGACAAGTTCAGTGCCATCAATTGGGGCATTGATACCGATATTGGCGTGGAACTTTTCCAACCTGGGGCAAACACTTTGATGGGTGTCCAGTCGGAAAATTTCGGGGATGTTGCCTTTGCCTAAAATATGGGTGCTTGCGCTTCTTTTGGGACTTGCTCTTTGTCTGGGATGGGTGGTGCTAGGGGGCAATCCTCTGGGGAACACCGCTTCCGAGAAATATGCAGGACTCAGCAAGGAGGAGTTGTGGGCGCGTTTGTGTCGCCAGTCGGGCTCAAAAGAAACACCCATCACAGCCTTTGACTTTGCCCCAGGGGCTGAAGGTACCCGGCACGCGATGGTCACGGTTTCCGACGCCGGGCGGATGCCCGAGATTTTTCGCACAGCCCGAAAATGGCGGTGGGATAGCCCAGAGCGCCATTTCCACGAGTTTTTTTTCAATGCCAGAGGGCGAGTGGAGAAAGTCGTCGTGGATACGAGTTCGCGGTTGTAAGGGAGCCATCCGTTTCAGGCGGATGACTTGGGTGACGGGCCTAAAAAGTACGAAGCCCTTTCCTGCTAGAGCAGGGAAGGGCTTCGTAGCGTGTGGCCACCAAAATCATATCTCCATTCCTGAGACACTGTGATCTCCTGTCCCGGCCCAGGAGTTGACCCCGATGTAGAAAATTTCCGAATCGAAAATCTGACCGAGGTCATTGGCGGAAAACGCGGTCTTGAGTCGGGCATCAAAACCTTCGCCACGACCATCATCCCGGATTATGAGCTGGCCGCGCTGGCTGTACAGCGAAATTTTGGGATCATGTAAACCTATTCCAATAACATCAAATTGGTAGCTTTGGCCGCCCTCCAGGGGCACTGCAAACCAGTCCGTATCGTTGGCGATTTTTATGTTGCCGGAGTCCGTTCCATTCACGGGGACAAAGCCACTTGTGGTAAAATTGGCAGCATAATCGTCCAAAGGATTATCTTGACCCATTTCACTGATCAGAATGGAATAAAACAATTCTGGGGTTTCACCGTAGTAGACAGTGGGAGGTGCTGTATCGACATTATCGAACTGCACGCTACAAAACAGGTCCTCTTCAAATCTGCCAGTGGACAATGACATACTTACCTTTTCAATATCACCGTTCCCACCGGAATAACCGTTCATCGCTCCCTCATTCTGGTGGGAGGAACTGTACGCCCCACACGTAGAGAGTCTGCTCCTTCTTTGAGGTAAATGGTAACCTCATACGGGGTGTCCGGGTTGAGCTCCGTACGAAACCAAGCGGTCTCATCAGTGTGTTCGAGCATTTGGAGGGAGAGGTTCCCCGGGGTAATAAGTGGACAATGCAGCAGATCCTCTGGCGAGTCCTCGGGGCCGCTCGAGAAAGCGCCCTGAAAATGCTCTTCATCCATGGCCTCGATTTTATCGAGGTCAAGACCTGCATACCAGTTGGAGACTTGCGTGGTGATGCCTTGCAGATCCTCGCCCTGCGCCCCGATGAGAATGCAGAGGGCTATCGCCCCCTGAGACATGGTACCGTTCTTCAGATTAGTGCTATAATATTCCATCCCCTGTGAATCGGCATCTCTTCCAAAAACCTGGTTGTAGATGGTGTTGATCTTGTCTTCGTTGCTGAGGCCTCCCTACAGGGATTGCGCTTCGAAGAAATTCGCAAAGGCATCAATGATTTCATCGAGATGGCCGTTTGCTCCTCAAGCCAAGCCGCCCAATAGGCGACCCCTTCCTCATCTCCGCCCCGCCCATAGCAGGCACTGTAACTTTTCTCGACCGTTTGAAAGTGATCATTAATTGCCATAGTCCCTCCTTTATCGAATAAGAGCCTGTTGTAAAACTC
>Ga0182238_1000398_pt1 | contig 13527 bp, 11 predicted proteins | sample hydfrates6_PW_90_FD_132439 | JGI IMG/M metagenome (GOLD analysis project Ga0182238, IMG submission 132439) | Subsurface microbial communities from deep shales in Texas, USA - hydraulic fracturing test 6_PW_90 | ecosystem: Environmental > Aquatic > Deep subsurface > Shale gas/oil reservoir >... | reverse complement strand
TATAATAAGGGGGTTAATTAATGCAAAAAGCATTGTTAATATTTGCATTACTTGTAGGCATGTTCCTGACCATCGGATGTACAGACCTTGAAGGTGAAGATGAGATGGAAGATGACGAAGAAATGGATGTAGAGGATGAGGATCTGGGAATTGAAGAATCGTTTGCGACTCAGGGTCCGGATGCTTCTCAGCTTTCTAAAGTTACAGTAGATGAGTTCACTTAAAAGATTCCAGTGACAAGGATGATTGGGAGCAGAAGTAAATTAGGGGGTTAATTATGAGAAAGCAATTATTAATATTGTTTGTAGTGATGCTAGCTGTTTTTGCAGCTATCGGATGTACAGACACAGAAGACCAGCCGACAACAGAAGAAAACATTACAGGCGATGAAGAAGAGATCACAGGTGCGGAAGAGGATATCGAAGAAAATGTAAGCGACGCTGAAGATGAGATGATGGAAAATGATTCCATGGATGAAGAAGAAATGGACATCGTGCAAACAGCGAATGATGCAGGTTCTTTTGAAACACTTGTACTTGCCCTGAATACTACAGGTCTGGATGAAACCCTTAGCGAAGAAGGGCCATACACGGTATTCGCACCAACGGACGACGCTTTTGAAGAGCTTCCTGAGGGAACACTTGATGCATTAATGGAAGATGAAGAACAGCTCTCCGAAGTGCTTACTTACCATGTGGTTTCTGGTGAATACATGGCAAGCGATCTAACTGACGGGACCACACTTGAAACCGTCCAGGGTGAAATGATCACCATTAATGTCACTGATGACAATGTAATGGTCGACGATGCAAATGTCGTACAGCCAGATATTGTAGCCAGTAATGGTGTGATTCATGTCATAGATGCTGTAATACTGCCACCTTCGATGGCTGAGGAAGACATGATGGGAAATGATTCCATGAATAATGAAACTATGGACTCTGAAAACGGAGACGTAGTAGTAGTACCAGTAGATTAAGAGCTGGGACCATTGAAGTAATCATATCCTATCAATAAAAATATGACACAATTTTACAGGCAGCAGATTTTTTAAAACTGCTCCTGACATACTTTTTTTATAAACTATAGTTAGAGTTTATACTAAGACATACCGGAAATAAGATGAAAATTATCCATCCAGACTTTCCTGTAGCAACAACCATACAATTCTAAGTGGTGCTTAAAATATTCAAAAGTATGAAAGTTACTGAATTTGTTTTCACGTGATATTATTAACCTGGAAACTAAACATAATTTTATATTTATTCATACAGGGGGTACTTTGTGAAAAAGCAACTGACAATATTGATCATAGTGCTGTTAGCCGTATTCATGGCTATTGGATGCACATCTACGGATACTGAAGACCAGCCTACAACAGAAGAGAACATCACAGGTGCAGAAGAAGAAATAACTGGCGCTGAAGAAGATATTGAGGAAAACATAACCGATGTTGAAGATGAGATGATGGAAAATGATTCCATGGACGAAGAAGACATGATGGAAGAAGAAAACGATACAATGGATGAAGAAGAAATGATGGACAACGAAACCATGGGAGAAGGAGAAACCATAGTCACAATCACTGGAGATGGATTTGAACCTTTTGATACCCAGATAACTGTTGGTGACACCATCACCTGGATGAACGACGATAGTATGGCACACACTGTTGTTGATGATGAGGGAGTCTTCAACTCAGGAGATATTGAGCCTGGAGAATCTTACAGCTATACATTTGATGAAGCAGGAACTTACACCTATACAGCCGGTGAAGACGAGACATTTGAAGCCATGATAACTGTCGTTACCTCAGATGATGAAAATATGAGCGAAAACACCAGTGGAGATGTAGTTGTAGTACCAGTGGATTAATAGAAGAAAGAACCTTGAACTCATCAAACATCCAGTATTTATTGCACGATGTTTGCAGGCAGTAGGTTTTTTAAACTGCTGCCTACAGGCTTTTTTAGCATTTATTGATAAACATGCAGAGCAGATATGCCGGAAAAAAGGCTAAACTATCTTAATCCGGATTTCTTATGGCACCAGCGATGCAAGCCGAAGTGGTGCTTAACAATATTTAAAAGTACGTAAGTTACTGAATTTGTTTTCACGTGATATTATTAACCTGGAAACAGAACATAATTCAATATATCTATTCAGGAAGGGGGTACTTTGTGAAAAAGCAACTGACAATATTAATCATAGTGCTGCTAGCCGTGTTCATGGCTATTGGATGCACATCTACAGATACTGAAGACCAGCCGATAACAGAAGAAAACATTACAGGCGCCGAAGATGAGATTACAGGTGCTGTAGAAGACATCGAAGAAAATGTAACTGAGGCTGGAGACGAAATAATGGAAAATGATTCCATGGGCGAAAATGAAAGCATGGACGAAGAATTGATTTGATCGACAAAGTAAACTGAATTACAAGACATTATCATATAGAGCATGGGGGTTAATTTATGAGAAAGCAATTTTTAATATTGTTTGTGGTGATGTTAGCTGTTTTTGCAGCTATCGGATGCACAGACACTGAAGACCAGCCAACTGAAAATGAAACGCCTGTAGACCAGCCGACTACAGTACCAAGTGATGAAGAAATGACGGGTGAAGAAGACATGATGGAGGAAGAAAGCGATACCATGGATGAAGAAGAGATGATGGAAGAAGAGGACATGATGGAGGAAGAGAATGATACCATGGATGAAGAAGAAATGATGGAAGAAGAGAACGATACCATGGGTGAGGAGGAAATGATGGAAGATGGAGAGACCATGGTCACAATTGATGGAGATGGATTTGCTCCTGCCGAGACAGAAATTTCCCTTGGTGAAACCGTTACATGGACAAACGAAGATAACACAATTCACAGCGTAGTGGCAGATGATAGTACATTCGATTCCGGTGAACTTGATGAAGGCGAATCATTCAGCTATACCTTTGATGAGGCGGGAACTTATCAGTACGGATCCGATGAAGACCCGTTCTTTGACGGTACAGTAACCGTTGGCTCAGAAGAAGGAACTACTACCACCAGTACAGTCACAAATGGTAATATAACAGTACCTGCAGATGCATAAGAACTGCAAGAACTTATTCGAATATATTGGATAAAAACGATTTAATTTTTTTTGCCGACTGAACATCTGGTTAGAAGATGCGGCCTACAGGTTCGGATTTATCGAGAGGGTATTTATAAATCAGGATCATAAGGCTTAAAAGCAAATTTTATCAGATTTGTGAATACATTTCTTTGCCTACAGATAGTAAAAAATATCGAGAAGATTCGATTCACTTTTAAAGAAGTAAGAACATATACCAAATATAGAGAAAAACGTCTGTATTCCATACTGGGAGGAGTTATATGGGTGTAGAAGACATAATGAAGGAGATCACAGACGAGAACGAAAGCATAATAAATTCTAAAACCTTGCTTGGAGAACCTTTTACATGGGCGGGGAAAACAGTAATGCCAGTAATTAAAATGTCTGCAGGATATGGAAGCGCTGGCGGAGAACGTAATAAGGAAGCAAGCCAGGGATTTGCCGGCGGAGGATATGCAGGCGTCAACATGGAGCCAATTGCCTTTGTTGTCATAGCTGAAGATGATGTCAGGCTGTTGAGCATAACCGGAAAGCACAGATATAGCAGCGTAATTGACATGATCCCTGAAGTCGCAAGTAAGATACCTGAAGCTGTAGAGAGAGCCAAGGTGGCAAGCAACGAGGTTGCTGAAAAGGCCAAGCGCAAGTCTGAGCAAGCCGGCAAAATGATCAAAGAGAAGGGATCAGCCCTAAGGAAAGAAACAAAAGAAGAAGCAGAAGCCCTCCAAGAAAAAGCAAGTGAAGAGAAGGCAGAACTTGAGGAAGCCGCAGAAGAAACAGAAATGGAAACTTCAAGCGGCAAGTGGGGAGGATCATCTAAGTAATCTCCCAATTAAAAGCTTCGAGGGCCTTTTTTAGCGAGAAGATATCATAGATTATTTTGTGTCTGTAGCCAGACTTCATATTGTTGATACGAATCCATTGAAGGGATGAATCACAGAAGAATACAGATATTCACAAAATATTATCTTCTCTTGTAGTGTCGAATCCGGATCCAATTTAAAATCCGGATCTGACCATCATAGACAAAAAGTATACACTCTTTTTATCAGAAATCATTATGATAGATGAATCTATGCAAGAATTACCTGATAAAGACTTTTTTATAGATTATTTTGAGAATAAATAATCTAATTACACTTTTTTATGTTGAATTTTATTGAAATCATATTCTGAGCATTTTTCAGAGTTTTTTGACAGATCAATAATGGATAAATTAATTTTAATATACATGACTGATCCATAATTTTAAAAAATGATTTTAAGTTGCCAATATTGCTGAAGTTTTAGTAATAATTAGATATAAATACTTAAAACACAATTAGAGCTGTTTAAAATCTTATAAACTAAAAATTATAAATCATACATATTTAAACTAATTTTAACTTGATTATTACACCATATAATGCAATTATTACTATAAAATGGAGTGAAAATGAAAAAAGAGAAGTATGGATTCCCCCTGGATGACTATATTTCCGCCAGGGATTTTAAAAAGATCAAAAACTTTTCCAGAGACAAGGAGACACCGCTCCTAATAGTTGACCTGGAAAAGATCGGAAACATGTACGACCAGATAATCGAGTACATGCCTTTTGTCAAGGTACATTATGCAGTAAAGGCAAATCCGATGGATGAGGTCATCAGTACACTTCGGGACAGAGGTTCCAGCTTTGATGCCGCGACGATCTATGAGGTTGACCAGTTGCTCAAACTTGGCGTTGGTCCTGAGCGTATAAGCTATGGTAACACAATAAAAAAGGAGAAGGATATCGCATATGCTTATGAGAAAGGAATCAGACTATTTGCCACGGATTCCGAAAGCGACCTCAGAAAACTTGCAAAAAATGCGCCCGGTTCAAAGGTGTTCTTCAGGGTTCTTACTGAGAGTGACGGTGCGGACTGGCCGCTTTCCAGAAAGTTCGGTGCCCATCCAGACATAATATATAAGCTTATCCTCAAATCCCATTCACTGGGGCTGGAGCCCTACGGCCTGTCCTTCCACGTAGGTTCCCAGCAACGTGATATAGGACAATGGGACAACGCACTTTCAAAATGCAAGTATCTTTTCACGGCTGTAGCCGAAAAGGGAGTAAAACTCAAGATGATAAATCTTGGTGGTGGATTTCCTGCAAAGTACCTGTCCCCTGCAAATGAACTTGAGACCTATGCCCGGGAAATATACCGTTTCATACACGAAGATTTCGGGGACGAGTTCCCTGAGATCATCATAGAACCCGGCAGATCCCTGACCGCCGATGCGGGAATAATAGTGAGTGAAGTTGTGATGGTATCAAAGAAGGCAAGATTGAACCAGTACAGATGGGTGTATCTTGATATCGGAAAATTCGGCGGGCTCATAGAAACGCTTGACGAGTGCATCAAATATCCCATATACTGTGAGAAAAAAGGATATGCTGAAGAGGTTATTCTTGCGGGTCCCACATGTGATAGTATGGACATACTCTACGAGGATCACAAATATACCTTCCCGCACACTCTCAAAGAAGGAAACCGCGTTTATATATTCACAACCGGAGCCTATACACAGAGCTATTGTTCCGTGGCATTCAATGGATTCCCTCCACTGAAGGCCTATGTCATGTAAAAGGAATCATCTTTCTGCCCGGATCGGGAGATTTCTCCCGATTTTATTTATATACACCACAAGCAAAAATTTATCAGAAGATCAATTCCAATCGACAGACATGGCGAGATCACCCGCTTTCTTACACAGCCGCTGATAATCCGGAGTCCCTATAAGCTCCATGGAATCCTTTAGTGCTTCCAGAGACTCCATTGACTGGGACACAGAAGCAGTACGATCCAGTTCTGATGCCTTTATACCAAGCCTGCCGATATTGCGGACTATATTCTCAATGATCAGAGGGTCGGTCCTTTTTTCCACACACGACATACCTACAGAGGCAAGAGAATCAATAACCCTTGAAGTTTCCCCGTCATAACCACCATATATTGCCATCTGCCCCTGATCATAAAGGTAATTTACCACCGTATGCAGCACATCCTTTTGATCTATATCTGCCGCAGCCTTTCCGATCTGTTCAAGTGAAGAAGACGCCTGCAGAATGGATTCAGCGGGGTCACTCTTATACAGCTCGTCCCAGATCAGCTCAAGCTTTTCAATGACAATGAACGTGGCATCTTCTTCATTATGCTTTAGAGTGAATTTGCCGAACCTTGCCATGCGGGAAAAGATATAGTTTGCAACGATTTTCCGATCAGTGGATTCAAGGCCCTCCTGTGTAAGTATGTCCTTTGCACGCAGAGTAATGATATTCAGTCCGTTTCTAGTAGTCTCAAAATCATGATTTAAGAACGAAGTACTGATGATATCAACTATAGCTTGCATGGGGTCTTTTTCCCGGGTAGCACTCGATCTGACGTCTGTCGTAATACTCTTAGCTGTCAGCTTCATGGCCTGCATGTTCAGCAGTGTCGATGGCCTGAGCATACGCAATGTCCTGAACAGATACGGGAACAATATCAGGAAAGAATAAACTCCTGTATGGAATACGAATGAGATATGGAACTGTGTATCAAATGAATTTCCGAATCCCGGAAGTGATTTGAGAACAAACAGACTGTAGGTCATTGACAGGATATAGATTACCATCAATATCCAGAAATCCGGGTTATAGGACTTGAGGAGACCTATCATCCTGACAGAGTACGAGCTGGACGCCATTTCCACAGCAACAAGACTCAATGTGACAATTATAGCCATTATTGCAGCTTCACTCTGGATAAGAGCGCTTATCATATATCTTGCACTTGCCACATCATAACTCGGAGGGCCAAACTGCATTATAATATAGCTGGAAACCCCGAAGACAACTAAGAACAGGACAAGATAGAAAGCAATTCTTGATATCCATAGTTTAAGGATGTCAAGTGAAAGATCCTCTCTGATTGCTTTAGATAACATTTAGATGATAGTCCCTGCCTTGATAACCAATTTCCTGATTTTGGAATAAGAATCCTGTAGCTTTAATGTGCATACAGAATAACGTCGATGTCACTATCATCTGTTTTTACTTAGTTCCGGATATTTATGTATATTGGAAATTATTTTTTATGACAGATATTTAAAAATAAATGAATGCAGAGCATCGCCCCGGCTTTCTTGGGCCTTAACTCTACTACATCAATCATCGTCATTGCCTGGTGGCTCGTCCAGTACTGATTCATGCCTGTACTTTTTTCTCGGAGTATTTCTGTTCCGCCAGCCAACATAGTTGTATAGAAGCTCAAAATCCTCCTGCGGGAATTCCATGACAAAATCCCTGAGAAAGAGATTCTTTCTTGCCAGTACCTCATCTTTTTCAAGAAACCACAATAAAATGGCAGTGGCTGCCATCTCAGAACCTTCAGAGTCATCTCCCCAGTGAAACTTATCTGCATTCCGGGGAATATCATGCTCATCCAGTATTTCAGGAGTAAGAGGGGAACCGTAAATGAACAGTTCCTTTGTTTCCCATACTCCCCTGACTTCCAGTCCTCTGCCATTCACTTTAGACATACGTGCAGCCTTTTCATCCACCACGGCATCCAGAACGTCAAGAACTTTGTCTGCAATAGAGCCAATTATTCCCATAGTCATCCTCCTGAAATTACATTACTGCCCTTACATCCACCTTTGTCCTGAACTCATCAAGAGTAGTAGTGGAATCCAGATAATCCTGAATATCAGCCGTCTGCACAGTGACCTCGTAGAGAGGATCATTTCCGTCATACATCTCTATGATCACCAATTCCGTATCCGGTGCGGTTTCAGCCGCTACTCCCATAATATACAGCCAGGTGAGAAGTGCATCGGTGTCTGATTTAACAGATGGCTGGTCATATCTGACAAGTACCTGCTCATCAGTAACCTCTACCACAGCATCATCGATCCCCTGGAAAGTCAGAGATTCATAAATTGACATGCTGGCAGCTCTGTCAACATCATAACTGTCCGAGACCATAGAATCCCATTCCGTGCTGTCAGCAACGGAAGTACTATCATCATCCCCGCCGGAGAATAGGAGGAATAAAAGTACTATTCCTATTATTGCAACTGTTCTTTTCTTCATAAGTCGTATTCCTCCCCGTTATTGTAGCTTATTGCAGGATTGCTGCGTTTGACCACCTGGCAATTATCCCATTTCCAGGGTTTCCAGCTGCTACCGGAATCTTTAATAGCAACATCGCCTATCGGATTTTCCCATTCGTCCGTGGGTATGTAATACGTTCCATCCTTTCTTGTGACCTTCACCCACTGGTCAGGACTTACCTCATGCTCTTCACCATTCTCATCCGTATAGGGCATGGAATAAGAGGGTCCGTCCGAAGTCTGTGTGACTTTACCGTATGAATCCAGGAATGCGTTGGGTGTGGAAGTTCCTATTGGACCATTTGTTATTACTCCCTGCCTGGCATCGCTGTTCTTTATTGCATTGTCAAGTTTTGGCAGGGTCATAACCACTTTTTCAGTTACTTCCAATCCGGTCTTTACAAGATCACCAACCACAGGTATCTTGTCAGCAACTTCCTGTCCGCCCTTTGCAACTACATAGAGAGCTTTTGCAGTGGTACCTGAAGATCCTTTCATCTCACTGAGCTTTTCTGTGTCCTTGTAGGCACCATAGTATTTGTCAACCTCTTCTTTCACGCTGTTGAGAGTGCCCAGTTTCTCAAAGTTCTTTGCTATCTTTGAGTCACCATAAGTATCCGAGAAGAATGAAGCTGCTTCATGTCCGGTCTTCAGTTTCTCCATGCTTTCCTTTCTGGTCTTGTCAATAGCATCAAGATAGATCGTGTCAGTGAGTTTTTCGGCAACTTTCTCCTTTCCTTCGTAATCCGAACCGTCACCCACTTCTACTGGCTCGCCTTCCTCAAAGGTAAAGTCCTCTCCAAAGACGTCTTTGATTACAGCCCTGTTGGATTCCACTTCCTGTTCTACACCTGTGTCCATTTCATCAAGTTTGTCGATATCCTCAGAACTTTCACCTCTTATCATATCGATGATCTTGGCCTGCTCCTGCGTGGATTCAACAAATTCTTCTGGAAGGACATAGTTCATCTGGATGTTCTGAAGATCTTCGATATCCTGCTTATCGATATCCTCTACGTCTACCTCGCCTTCATACCGGACCATTCCCTCCTCTTCCAGAATATCATACACTAAAAACAGATCATCAATATCCATGGGTTCGTCATCAGATTCTATGAATCCAGTATCCTCAGGTTCTGTATCATCATCTGTAAGAGATGGGATGTCCTCTGGAACCGGGTCCTGCAAAGAATCATCTTCTGCATCTGCAATAGAATTTTCTATCAGATCTTCCTGTAAAGTTGTATCCTCCTCTATTCCTTCACCAATGGCACCACTTGCGACAGACTGTTCTACAAGTGTGTTGAAGATGTTCTCGGCTACAGGCTGGATCTCAGGCAAAAGAACATTATAGCCATCTATGGTTACAACAACACGGGTTCCATAGGGACTTGGAGCATTGAACATAATATCGCTGCTTACCGTCCATTCAGGATTTTCAGACATGGACATCCGCTCATCCATATCCCAGTAATCAATACTTCTCATTTCAGGTTCAAGATCAGATTCCGAGAAATAGACCAGACCCAGGTGTTTATCGTCACCCACATACCAGACCCCATTATCATTGATATCCGGCTTGACCTCTTTTGCGGCAGCAATCACTATTTCATTGATGTCTTCTTCTGTATGTTCAACTACCTGAGGTTCCGGACTGCTCACCGTTCCTGAAAGGACGCCACTTGCAGCAGATTCCTCCACAAGTCTGATAAATATGTTATCAGCTACCGTTTCGATCTCAGATAAGGGAAGATAATGACCTTCTATAGTAACATAGACCTGTTCTCCCCCGGGAGTCGGAGCTGTGAATGATGCAGAACTTAGACTGTATCCGGACTGGTCAGTCGTTTCCCCTGTCATCATGATCATCGGATCATCTACATCCCAGTAATCCACACTCTTCATCTCATCCTTCAGAGGACCATTCTCCCAGAAACCTACTACTCCCACATGGTCTTGATCCTCGCCATACCATGCAAAATCTTCAGTGAAACCGGGTTGTGCCTCTTTTCCGGCTTCGTAGACTATGGTTTTTACCTCTTCGTAATTGTATTCTGCTGTAGCTACAGGTACAGACAGCAAAAAAACAATAAATATAACAATACTAAATATATCAATTCTCATATAATATTTGGTAGATTTAATTTGATATAAAGGTTTTTAGTAAGCAGCAACACTACCAAATATACGGGAGAAATTGCAGCTATTAGAAAAGCTTCAATTCCTGCACCAACAAATTATACTGCTTTTCAAGCTCAGGGAGTAGAGTGGAAACCTCATCCAGCCGACCATCCCTGGAAGCTTCATCCGTTTTTGCAGCTATATTGCTCAGAGCCATGGCACCGATGTTGGCTGAAGAGCCCTTTATCTTATGAGCATACCAGCTTATTTTTTCAGCATCGTTGTTCTCTATGCTCTCCCGGAGAGATCTTACCTGTCCGGGCATATCTTCAAGGAAAATACCGATCAGTTTTCTGGCAAGTTCCTCTTCACCCATTACCCTTTCAATAAGCGCATCCCTGTCAAAGACGCCGGGGGCGGACATATCATCGGATTTCTCCTGAATTGGGCTGGAAGCTGCTTTTTCCTGCGGTATTGCAAGTCTCCACTTTTCCATTAATTGCATGAGTGACTTCAGAGAAACGGGTTTTGCGATATAGTCATCCATTCCGGCTTCCAGACATCGCTCCCGGTCTCCTTTCATGGCGTGTGCGGTCATTGCGATGACAGGAATATCATGCTTGCGGACCGCAGAATCCGGGTCTCTTATTATACGGGTAGCCTCGAATCCGTCCATCCCGGGCATCTGTACGTCCATGAAGACCAGGTCATAAGGCAACATCTCAAGGGCATTTACAGCTTCTGAACCGCTTGCCACTGTATCCACACGATAGCCGATCTTCTGGAGCATGCTCTGGGCTACTTTCTGGTTTACTATATTATCCTCTGCCAGCAATATCCTCAGACTGTAATGCTTTGCTGAGTCCGAAACTGCAGTATCACTGGAAACGGTTTCAACATCCTGTTCTTTTCTTCCCAGGACATTGGACAATACATTGAACAATTCCGTATGTTTAACAGGCTTTGTCAGATGAGCTTCAAAGTATCTCTTTCCCGGATTCCGGATATCAGGGTGTTGTCCCAGAGAACTTAACATGATAAGATCGGTGTCCGCTATCTTCTCATCAGACTTGATGATTCTTGCAACGGTCGCCCCGTCCATACCCGGCATATGCATGTCCAGTATCACGGTCTGGAAAGGATTTTCATCATCGAGGGCACGGTAGATGGCCTGTAATGCCGTCGGACCGTCCACTGCCTCTTCTACAGTTGCACCCCATGAAAACAATCGCTTATAAAGGATCTCACGGTTTGTGGCATTATCATCCACGATCAGGATCCTGGCACCTTTGACCTCTTCGGTATTTGTCTCCTTTCGGTCTGATCGACCCTGTTTCTCCAGACTTACCGTAAACCAGAACTCAGAACCTTTGCCTTCTTCACTTTCAACACCCATGTTGCCACCCATCATCTCAACAAGTTGTTTGGAGATGGTGAGCCCAAGCCCTGTACCACCGTACTTGCGTGTCGTGGAATTATCCAGCTGACTGAACTTATCGAAGATGAGATCCATTTTCTCCCCGGATATACCAATACCCGTATCCTTTACAGAGAAACGCAGTGTGGCTTCAGAATCGGTCTGGGACTCAAGGGTCACATGCACGACCACCTCACCCTCGTCCGTGAATTTGACCGCATTTCCGGCCAGGTTGGTGAGTATCTGCTGCAGACGTCCGGGATCACCACGAACACAGACAGGAACATCAGGAGCCGCAGCACATATGAATTCAAGCTGCTTTTCATGGGCCTTGATGGATATAATGGAGGCAAAGTCATCCAGCACACTTTGCAGGTCAAAACCTACAGTTTCCATTTCGACCTTACCGGCCTCTATCTTTGAGAAATCAAGGATATCATTGATGATATCAAGAAGGGATTCCCCGCTTACCCTGACAGTCTCGGCATAGTGCCTCTGCTCGTCGGTAAGTTCGGTATCCAGCAGCAGCCCTGTCATGCCGATCACACCGTTCATGGGGGTTCTGATCTCATGGGACATGTTTGCCAGGAATTCACTTTTTGCCCTTGTGGCCTCCTCGGCTCGTATCAGAGCAATATCAAGTTCCCTGTTCTTCTTTTCCAGCTCATGTGCGTATGTGAGCAGTTTCTCTTCTGCGAGTTTGCTTTCGGTAACATCCTGCACCATACCTACAGAGCGAATAACATTTCCGCTGGAATCCCTTTCATGGATACATTTTTCCTGAACATAGCGTACCTCTCCGGTATCCCTGCGGATGACACGATGATCAACACTGTAGTATTCTTCTTCATGATCCAATGAATCAGAATAGGCATCGTCCACAATTCTGCGGTCATCTGGATGTACGCATTGCAGAAAAGCCTCATAAGTTGCCTCGAATTCCTGAGGTTTGAGCCCGAATATCCGATATACTTCATCAGACCATGTGAGATTATTCTCAATCAGATCCAGCGTCCAGCTTCCGACATGAGCGATCTCCTGGGATCTGGCAAGGGATGCCTCACTTTCCCTCAATGCATCTTCGGTCCTTTTGCGCTCGGTAATATCGCGTGAGACACCGAGAATACCGATGAAATCCTCGCTTTCGTTATACATCCCGGAGATAGTAACTTCCGTCCATACGGTAGAACCATCCTTACAGGGCTGTTCAAGCTGGAATCGTTGTGATGGGAACAGTTCACCCTGTGAAACCGCTTTCCGGGCTAACTCCATTCCTTTGACATAATGATGCAGGGAATTAGGAGCCAGGATTTCATCGGGCTTTTGTCGCATTACCTCCTCAGGCTTGTAGCCACGAAGTTTTTCAACAGAGGGACTTACATACGTAAACCTGCCTTCCTGATCCATTGTCCATATTACATCCGAGGAATTATCAGCCAGAAGTCTGTGTCGCTCCTCGCTCTCCCTGAGAAGTTCTTCGGCGCGTTTGCGATCTGTTATATCCGATAGAATAAGAGTAAGACCGATTACATTGTCTTCTGAATCCTTAAGAGGACTATACAGGTTTGAATACCAGCGCCTGTTGTGTGAGCTCTCACCATATTCCTCGATGAGTGTAAATGCCTCACCTGCAAGTGCACGATCGAAATTTTCCTGCGCTTTTTTGCGGTCATCGGGGTCTGTGATGTAATCCAGCATGCAGTCTCCGGTTTCAATCCTGGAACCCCAGATATTCTTCATTGTAGCCTGATGATTTTT
>Ga0182238_1000397_pt1 | contig 13539 bp, 13 predicted proteins | sample hydfrates6_PW_90_FD_132439 | JGI IMG/M metagenome (GOLD analysis project Ga0182238, IMG submission 132439) | Subsurface microbial communities from deep shales in Texas, USA - hydraulic fracturing test 6_PW_90 | ecosystem: Environmental > Aquatic > Deep subsurface > Shale gas/oil reservoir >... | reverse complement strand
GAGAAAAAAATTTAGGGCAGGCAAATTTAAATAAAAAAAATTTAAAGAATCTTTTAAAAGAAAGCTCTGCTTTTAAAAGGTTTATTAAAAATAAAGATGCTGCTAAAATAGAGAATTTTATTAATGATTTAGCAGCAAAATAAAAGAAAAAAGCTGGTCTACTTTATTTTTTAAAATTCAATTAAAGCTGAGTAGGAGAGTGATAAAAATTAAAATAAAAAATTTAAAATTACTAAGAGGAGCAAAAAAAGCAGAAGGGTTAACAGTTATTGTTGATGTTTTTAGGGCTTATACAACTGCTGCTTATCTTTTCAGTCGTCAGGTAGATAAAATTTATATAGTTAGTAAAATTGAAACAGCTAAAAAATTAAAAAGAAAATTAAATTCACCAGTTTTAATTGGAGAAAGAAAAGGAATAAAAGTTGCAGAATTTGATTATAATAATTCACCTTACTTCATTTCCCAAAACGATTTTTCTGGTAAAGAAATAGTTCTAAGTACCAGTGCAGGAACTAAAGGCATAATTGCAGCTGAAAATGCAGAAGAAATTATTACGGGTAGTTTTGTTAATATCAATGCTGCAGCAGAATATATTAAAAATAAAAGGCCGGAATTAGTTTCAATTGTAGCAATGGGTAATAATGGAACAGCTGAGGCTGAAGAAGATAATCTATATATGCAGGAATTAAATAAACTTTTAATTGGAAATAATATTTTGAGTGAAGATGAAATCAAAGATAAACTTCGAAGTCCAGCTGGTGACAGATTTTTTGTGGAATCAACTCAATCAGAGATGCCCAGAGAAGATTTTGATTATTCTTTAAAGGTTAATCATTTTAATTTTGTCATCAAAGCTGTAAAAATCACAGATGACATTTACCAACTAAAAAAAGAAGAGGTGGATTAAGTGAAAAAAATTTTAATTACTGTAATTATTATTTTAGTTATTTTAATTTCTGCAGCTATTACTAACCCTAGCCGGGAAGAATTTATTAATTGGGGAGTTGCTGAAATAAGATCAGAAGCAGAAACTGATATCGAAAGAATTTTTGGTGGAGCAGTTGCAGCACCTATGTTGGAACTACAAACTAAAGCAGATGATTTTGTGTTTTTTACGATTTTTGTTCTAGAAAAATCAGATGGTGAAGTTAAATATCTGGGGATTTTCAATAATTTTTTTACTTTAAATTAAAATAATTTGACTTTAGAACTCAGTTTAATAAAATAATGTATGAGTAAATGAGTGAAATTTAATTTTGATATAATTTAATTTGGAGGAGATAATATAATGAAAGATTATTTAATTAGGGCAATAACAACAAATAAAGAAATTAGAGCTCTTGCAGTTAAATCTACTGATATTGTTAAGGAAGCTCAGGAAAGACATCAAACTACACCTGTTGCAACTGCAGCTTTGGGTAGAGTAATCACAGGAGCTTTATTAACTGGTTCTTTGGTTAAGTCTGGAGATGAAGTTGTTTTAAAAATAGAGGGTACAGGACCTGCGGGTAAAATCGTTGCAGACGCAAATCAAAAAGGGGAAGTGCGCGGCTATATAGAAAATCCCAAGTTGGATTTATACCAGACTGATTCTGGCAAACTTAATGTAGCAAAAGCTGTTGGTGCAGGTGAACTATCACTGACAAAAATCATGAAAATGAAAGAACCGTATACAGGCAGTGTTCCGTTAGTCTCAGGTGAAATCGGTGAGGATTTAACTTATTATTTTACTGCCTCAGAGCAGGTTCCATCTGCAGTGGGATTAGGTGTTCTGGTTGATACGGATCTTAGTGTTAAAGCTGCTGGAGGATTTATTATTCAGTTATTACCTGATGCTTCTGAGGAAACCATCCAAATGCTGGAAGATAATTTAGCAAAAGTAAAATCTGTTAGTAAATTAATTGAGTCAGGTATGACTCCAGAAGAATTGTTAGAGGAACTTTTAGGAGACATGGATTATAGAATTATGGCCCGTAAAGATGTTGAATTTAAATGCAGATGTAGTAGAGAAAGAAGTTTTGAGTTAATAGCAGGCCTGGGCAAAGAAGAAATTGAATCAACTTTAGCTGAACAGGGAGAAATAGAAGTCCGCTGTCATTTCTGTAACAATACTTATACTTTTGAAAAAGAAGAGGTAGAAAATATTATATCTGAAATAGAGACAAAGGAAAATGAAATTCCAGATGTTGATACTGAAGAAATAATAGTAGAAAAAGACAATAATAAATCAAACTAAATAATAATCAAAAGAAACCGCAGAGGATTAATTTTCTCTGCGGTATTTTTTTAATTTTGAAGCTGTTTTTTTAGGTATTAAAACCTTTAGATATATATTGTTTTTCTGATATTTTTCTTCATAAACTTTAGCTGTATTATGAATTTTTTCTACCCATTTTGCTTCCGAGTAAGGAAGATCAAGTTCCATTTCTATCATTTCATTACTAATAATTTCATTTAATTTATTAATTACAGCATTAATATTAATTTCTTTTAGAGCTGAAATGAAAAGAGAATCAGGATAAATTATTTTCAAATCATTAAGTTTAGATTGTTCAATCAAATCAATTTTATTAAATACTTTAATTATTTTACAACTAGGATCTACAAGTTCGTTAATTTCTTTATTTACGACCCTCATGTTTTTTTCCATTTCAGAATTTGAAGCATCAATTAGATGAAGAATTATATCAGCATTTTCAACTTCTTCTAAAGTGGTTCTAAAAGAAGCTATTAATTGGTGTGGTAGTTTATTAATAAATCCAACCGTATCACTTAAAATAATATTTTGCCCTACTGGTAGTTGAAGTTGTCGCATTGTAGAGTCTAAAGTAGCAAATAATTTATCGGCTGTATAACTGTCAGCTCCGGTTAGTTTGTTCATAAGAGTTGACTTTCCAGCATTTGTATAACCCACAAGTGCTGTAATTGGGTCTTGGCGGCTGCTTCGTTGAACTTCTCGACTAGCCTTTATTTCTTTTAAATTTTCTTTAAGGCGATATATTTTCTTTTCAATACGTCGTCGATCAACCTCAAGTTTTGTCTCTCCAGGACCTCTGGTACCAATACCACCTGCTAGTCTTGACATTTCTATACCTCGTCCCTGCAGCCGTGGAAGCCGATATTCTAGTTGAGCTAATTCGACCTGGATTTTACTTTCGCGGCTATGGGCATGCCTGGCAAAAATATCTAAGATAACCTGAGCTCGATCTATAACTTTAATTTCAATCTTATCTTCCAAATTACGCTGCTGGACAGGAGAAAGTTCATTATCGAAAACAATTAAATTGGCAGCAACAGTTTCTGCAGCCTCTTTAATTTCTTTTACCTTACCACTACCGATATAATAAGCGGGATCAATTTTACGGTCATGATAAGTCATTTTCAAAACAGTTTCAGCACCTGCAGTTTCAACAAGCAACTGGAGTTCTTTTAATTCCCCCTCATTTAAACCAACCAAAACTGCTTTTTCCTGCATTTCTTTTATCTGATACATATCATTATTTTCATTAATTTCAAATTTATTATTAATATTATCATCTCCTAAATTTAAGTCTTAAGGATTAATACTTATTGATTACTTCTCAATATACATTATAACATTTTTTTGAAGAATCTAAAATCAATAAATTATTATTAATAGTTATTACATTTAACTATTTAGAAAAATATTGATTAATTAATAATAGCAAGTATAAATAGGATGTAGCAGAGCATATAGAAGCTAATCAATTTTAAAAAAGAAATATAATGTGAAATTAAACACTTTACTGTTTGAAAAAGTAAGATTATCGTGTTATTCTATAAATGTAATATATATTTTAAGTATTTACTTAGATGTGCAAACAGATGTGGAAATAATTTTTTGCGAATTCATGTTACTTTATTCACAATATTTTGGAATTATTATTCTATTGATTAACTAAAAAGAAGAAATATTAGAAATTAAAAAATAAATCTCTAAGTATATTATATTTATTAGAGATTTAAAATAAATTTGCCCAAATGCTAAAATATACTCTATGCAAAAAGATGCTCTCCCCAGAGCATCTTTTTGTGTAGAAGAATATCGTAAAAAGTAAATATTTTTTCAAGATTAAAAAAATTAAGTAATTTTAATTAGTTTGGATTTTAATTTTATCTAAAAAGTTGAGGAGGGATGATTATGGATGAAATAATCATTTGTGTTGGGAGCAGCTGTCATCTTAAAGGTTCAGAAAAAGTAATTGAAATTTTCAAAGAGGAAATTGAAAAAAATGAGCTAAAAAATGTAAAGATTTCAGGCAGCTTTTGTCAAGGAAACTGTACTGAAGGAGTAAATATAGAGATTAACAATAAAAAAATAGCGGCAGTTAATGAGGAGAATGCACGGGAAATATTTAAGCAGTATTTACTGTCTGATAAAGATGAATGAGACTTTAATTGTCAAACCTGCCAGCTGTAAAGATTGTCATAAGTGTCTGCGTGAATGCCCGGTGGCTGCAATTGGTTTTAAGGACAATCAGGCCTTTATAATTGAAGAAAAGTGTATTTATTGTGGTAATTGTATTAAAACCTGTCCTCAGGGAGCAAAAAGCGCACTATTTGAAGAAAATAAATTAGAAGCTTTTTTGGAATCAGATAGTTATTTAATTGCATCAATAGCACCTTCTTTTGCGGCTGCTTTTCCGGATGTTAATCCAGGACAAATAATTAAAGCCTTGAGATTAATTGGTTTTGATTACATTACTGAAACAGCAGAGGCTGCAGCAAGAGTTGTAAAACAATTTAAAAAAGAAAGAGAAAAAATGGATAGTGCTCTTATAACATCTTGTTGTCCAGCAGTTGTAAATTTAATTGAAAAACATTATCCAGAATTAATACCGCAGCTGGCTCCAGTTCTTTCGCCTATGATGCTGCAGTCTGCAGAATTAAAAAATGAATTTAAAAAAGCACGAGTTGTTTTTATTGGTCCATGTTTAGCCAAAATTGAGGAAAGTAAAAATGAAAAAAGAAGAAATTATAAACCGGATATAGTTATTAATTTTGAGCATTTACGTTTGTTTTTAAAAGAGAAAGGAATTGTAATCTCTGAGCTAGAAACGGGAAAAGTTGATCTTTCAGCATCAGAGCTGACTGCAGATTATGCCCTTTCTGGAGGAGCTGTAAAAGCAGCAGATTTGCTGCAGGCTGATCCTGGTTGTGGGAATAAAGCTCTGCATTTAAGTGGTCTGGACAATATAATTAATTTCTTGAAAGATTTCAAAAAAGATAAAGATAAAATCAAGGTTGAACTGGTAGAACTTCTTGCCTGTTCAGGTGGGTGTATAAATGGACCTGCTATCAATAATGAATTAAGTATTCCATTAAAAGAATTAGAAGTACATAATTATTTATCAGCTAATAAAAAAGATAATATAAGAAAAAATAATATAGAAAAAGAAAAATTAAATAATGAGTTATTAATCAAGCGAGAACATCAAAATAAAAAAATGAATTTACGTGAGGTTCCGGAGTCAGAAATAAAAAGAATATTGGCTTCGATTGCAAAAGAAAAAAAGGAAGATGAAAAAGATTGTGGTGGTTGTGGTTATTCCAGCTGTCGCGAAAAGGCAAAAGCGGTTTATTATGGATTTGCAGAAAAGAAAATGTGTATACCATATATGAAAGCCAGAGCTGAATCGCTTTCTCAAATAATTGTTGAGTCATCACATAATGCTATAATTGTTGTTAATGATCAGATGGATATTCAAAAATTTAATCCTGTAGCAAAAGAATTATTTACACAAAAGAGTAGAAAACTGGAAGGGATGCAGTTAGATAAATTTATTGACAGCAGCAATTTCAAAAAAGCCTGGAATCTTAATCAAAGATTTATTCACCAAAAATGTTCTTATAAAAATGGGAGTATTATAGTTGATCAGACTATCTTTGCTTTAAAAGAACATAAAGTTATAGTTGGAATTTTAACTGATATTAGCGAACAAGAAAAACAAAGGGAAAAAATGCAAAAGATGAAAGAGGTGGCAGTTGAAAAAACCAATGCAGTTGTTAATAAGCAGATGCAGATAGTACAGGAAATAGCTGGTCTTTTAGGAGAAACGACTGTTGAAACAAAAACAGCTCTAACAGAACTCGCTGATCTTATAAAGACAGGTGATGAGCAATGGGACTAGTTTTTGAAGAATTCTACCGGTCTGTACCCAAAGCAGGTGAAGAAGTGTGTGGTGATAATGTAGAAATAATTAAAAAAGAAAATAAAACCATTGTTGTTTTATCTGATGGTCTTGGCAGCGGTATTAAAGCCAATATTCTATCTACTTTAACTTCCAAAATAGCTTCTGGTCTACTTGATAAAGAATTACCTTTAAAAGAAATACTATCGACAATTTTGGCAACCCTTCCTGTTTGTGAAGTTAGAGGGATTGCTTATGCAACTCTCGCTTTTTTAATTATTGATCAAGATCAGCAGCTCCGTTTGATAGAAATAGACAGCCCTTCTGCTTTTTTATTTAGAAATGATAAGGTTAAAAAATTAGATTATCGAGAATTTGAACTGGAAGGAAAAAAAATTAAAGAGGCGAACTTTAAATTTCAGCGGCAGGATCAGCTTTTTTTAGTTAGTGATGGCGTTACTCATGCTGGAATTGGAGGGTTATTAAACTTTGGCTTGGGCTGGGATGGGGTTGCTTGCCAGATTGAAAGAACAGTAAAAAAGAACCAAAATGATTTAAAATACAGTATCAATAAGCTTGTTAAAATATTTAACACTTTTTATAATGATCAGGCTGGTGATGACTTTACTATCATTGGAATGAAATATAGAAAAAAAAGAAAATTAAATATTTGGAGTGGTCCACCTTTAAAAAAAGAAGATGATCAAGTATTAGCTAAAAAAATTTCTGAGGCAGAAGGCAAAAAAATAATCAGTGGTGGTACAACAGCTCAAATAGCAGCACGTGAGTTAAATAAAGAATTAGAACCTGGCCTTAAATACTATGACAAAGACATTCCTCCAACCAGCAAGATGGAAGGATTTGATCTTTTAACAGAAGGTTTATTAACATTAAATAGGGTTCTTTCTTTACTAAAAAAATATAAACCAGGCCAGATTCCAGTTGAAGGGAAAGATGGTGCTTCTCGTTTCACTCGGCTTTTATTAGAAAGTGACAGTGTTAAATTTTTTGTGGGTAGAGCTGTTAATGAATCACACCAGAGTTTGAATCTTCCAATTAACTTAGGAATTAGAAGCCAGATAATAAGTCAGATTTCAGAACAGCTAAGGAGAATAAAAAAAGAAGTTAAAATTGAATGGTTTTAAAATAAAGGAGGTGCATTAGATGTCCGAAAACACTTTAAAAATATGTATAGGAACTCCCTGTCATTTAATGGGAGCAGCAGATTTGCTGGAATCAGTAGAAGAACTTGATCAAAGTTTGCGCGAAAAAATCGAACTAAAAACAAGCCATTGCATTGATAATTGCTGTGATCAGGCTCCGGTTGCTGAATTCAATGGTAAAGTCTATCAGGATTTGAACCCCGAAAAACTATATAAGATTATAAGTGAAAATATAAGATAGGAGATGTTAAAAATGAGTCAGAATACTATTTCTGAGGTTGTTAAATTAAAAAGGAGACTATATGTTGAGTTATTAAGACTTGTTAAAACAAGAAATTTAGCAGAAGAGATTTCGGATTTATCAAAAAAAATTATAACTAAAGACTCGCCTCGTTATAGATGTTGTGAATTTAAAGAAAGAGCAATTTTTGAGCAGAGGATAAAAGCTGTGTTAGGATTTAATATTGCCGATAATAAGGAAATAACTTTAAAAGAATTGGCATCCTCACTGCCTCGACATGAAAAAAATAGAAATGTAGTTGAGGTGATTGATATAGCTTGTGACAGCTGTCCCATTGATAAATATATAGTTACAGATGCCTGTAGAAATTGTGTTGCTCATAAGTGTGTTAATGCTTGTCCAGTAAATGCTATAGTGATTATCCAGAATAAAGCTTATATTGATCAGGGAAAATGCGTAGAGTGTGGGAAATGTGCTCAGGCGTGTTCTTATAACGCTATCTTAGAAAATCAGCGCCCTTGCAGCAGAGCCTGTGAACTTGATGCTATAAGTTCTGATTCTAATCGTCAGGCAAAAATTGATAGAGATAAATGTGTCAGCTGTGGCAGCTGTATAGCAGCCTGTCCTTTTGGAGCAATAACAGAAATTAGTGATTTAATTGAAGTCGCAGTAAATTTATTTGCTGAAAAAAGCAAACTTGCTGCAATGTTGGCCCCATCATTTTTAGGTCAATTAGGCTATCAGCAGAGCGCAGCTAAGATAAATTATGCCTTAAAAAAACTTGGGTTTGCAAGGGTAATAGAAGTAGCTGCTGGAGCAGAAATAACAGCTGCTGCTGAAGCTGAAGAATTAGAAGAAAAGATAGAATCAAATGAGACCTTGCTCTCTTCCTGCTGCCCTGCCTTTAAATCAATGGTAGAAAATGAGTTCAAAGAAATTTCAGATTTGATTTCTAAGACAGATTCTCCAATGTCTGTTACTGCTGGAGAAATGAAGAGTGAGGATCATGAACTAAAAACTGTCTTTATTGGACCTTGTATAGCTAAAAAAGAAGAAGCACTCAGCGATCAAAATGTTGATTATGTTTTAACTTTTGAAGAATTGCTGTCTTTATTTACAGCCAGTAATATTAATTTAGCTCAAATTGATAGAGAAGAAAAACTAGAAGATGCTGGACATTTAGGTAGACAATTTGCTTATGCTGGTGGTCTGCAGAAATCTCTAGAGGAAATTATAGCAGCTGATTTTGAGAGTAAACAGATAGATGGACTGGAGAGACTGAAAAAAGAACTTAATCTGATCAGGGCTGGCAAACAGAGCTATAATTTTTTGGAAGGTATGGCCTGTACAGGCGGCTGTGTTGGCGGACCATTTTCGATGATCAACCAGAAACTGTCAAAAAAATTAGTAAAAAGATTTGCAAAAGCAGAAAGATTTCTAAGTTGACACTTTTTATTATTTATAATAAAATTAAATTGAGAATCATTTTCAATATTTAGATTAATAACGGGATTTTTTTGCGGCAGGGGGAAAATAATTGCTTTATCAGGCAGAAAAATTAAACAAGCAGTATGGTACTGAACAAATTTTAAAGGATATTTCTTTTAAACTAGAAAAAGGAGAAATTATTACATTTTTAGGACCCAGTGGTTGTGGAAAATCTACTTTGCTGAGAATATTAGCTGGCTTAGAAGACTATGATAGTGGTAAGATTATTAATAATGCTTCTCATACTTCTTTCATTTTTCAAGAAGATCGACTGCTTCCGTGGTTAAGTTTAGAAGAGAATATAGAGCTAGTTCTGAAGGATCAGTTAAGAGATCAAAAAAAGATTGAAGCTAAAGTTGCAGATGTTTTGGGAGCAGTTAATCTTTCAAAAAATCACAACTATCTCCCCAAAGAGCTTAGTGGTGGCATGAAACAAAGAGGTGCTATTGCTAGGGCTTTAGCTATTGAGCCGGAGCTGCTTTTGATGGATGAACCGTTTTCAAATTTAGATTTTCCTTTACGTTTGGATTTAATAAAACTTTTAAGCAAAATTTTTGCTAAAAAGAAAATGGGTGGTATTTTTGTAACACATGACAGCCGCGAAGCTGTTTTGCTTGGAGATAAAATAATGATAATGAAAGATAATCCTGGTCGAATTGAAAGTTCTATTGAAATAACAATTCCGAAAGTTGATAGATATCTGGAATCAGAAGAAATTAGTCAATACAATAAATTATTAAACCATTACCTCTGTCGCAATATGGGGAAAAAGCATATGCATAAAAGCTGCAGATTGCTTGAAAATATGAATTTTAGCTGTGAGTCATTGATTATTGATCAAGAAGAATAACTGGGCAAAACTATTGTTTGGGGGGGTTCAATTGAAATATAAAAATTTATCAGCAACAAAATATTTTATTATAATATTATTGACTTTTTTAATGTTTTTAATTACCATCCCAGTTGGAGCTGAAGATAGTATAAAAATTAGTGTGTCATCCAGTCCTTCATCTTTACCTGCTTTTTATATCCAGGATAATTCAGATTCTGTTGACTTAAATGTTTCCATCCACCGCAGCCGTAATGTTGTTATTTCTAAATTAATGCAGGGAGAAATTGAGGCAGCACTTCTTTCAACAAATGAGGCTGCCAAATTATATAATCGTGGAGTTGAAGTGCAGTTACTTGGCATTCATAATTGGGGGCTTTTTTATTTATTAACCACAAATCAAGATATTATTAATTGGGATACTTTAAAGAATAAAAAATTATATATACCAGATAAGGGTGGCCCTTTAGACATAGTTTTTCAAGAACTTGCTGCTAAAAAAAATTTAGATTTAAAAAACGATTTAAAAGTCGAAAGGGGTAAGATGAGAGAAGTAGCTCAACTTATGATTAATAACATGGTTGAAACAGCAGTTATCAGAGAGCCCTTTGCTTCACAAATAATTTTAAATAATGATCAAAGTAAAATTGTTTTTGATATCCAAGATGAATGGGAAAAAGAATATAATTTTAGAATTGCTCAATCTGCACTTGTAGTCCGAAAAGATTTTGCAGAAAAGAATAAAGAGTTACTTTTAAAATTAGAAAAAGAGTATCAAAAAGCAGTAAAAAAATTAGAAAAAGACAATAAATTAGCTGCTGATTTAGCTTTAAAGTATTTAGAGCTTAGCCCTGAAGTAACACTAAAGTCGTATCTGGAACTAAATCTTAATTATCAAAATATTGCTGAGGTTAAAAAAGAAGTTATTTCTTATTTAGAAGTTTTAAAATCTTATAATAAAGAAACAATAGGTGGGCGATTACCTGATGCAGAATTCTACTTCAGCTACTAAAAATTCAAATAAGAAAAATGAGATAAAAAGAAGAGAATCAACTTATTATACTTTAATTAGTGCTGCTTTAATACTTCTAGTTTGGAAGTTGGTATCTTTAAATTATAATCCGATAATTTTACCATCTCCTGAAAAATCTTTTTTTACAATTTATGAAATGATGTTAACAAAAACTTTTTGGGTTAGTATTGGTTATTCTTTCTTTCGGGTAGTAAGCGGTTATTTATTGGCTTTATTAATCGGTACCCTGTTAGGTATTATCATGGGATTAAATGAAAAAATTGATAATTTATTTCGACCAGCTGTTTCTATGCTGCAGACTGTTCCCAATATTTCCTGGATTTTAATCGCTATTATTTGGTTTGGTTTAAACTCGAAAATAGTGATATTTACAATTTTTATTTCTTTAACACCTATTTTTGTTATAAACAGCTATGAGGGAATAAAAAATACATCTCAAGAATATTTAGAGATGGCAGCTGTATATAGATTAAAACCTTTAACAATTTTTACAAAAATTTATCTCTATTCTATTAAGCCATATTTAAGATCAGCTGCAGTTATTACAGGTGAACGTGCATGGAAAATTGGGGCAATGGCAGAACTTTTAAGTCTTGATACAGGTATTGGAGCTGGTCTTTATTGGGCCCGCAATAATCTTCAGACTGAAAGAATTTTTGCTTGGACAATAGTTTTGATTTTAATGGGCTTTTTAAGTTCTAAATTATTGAAAGTTTTGCTGAAAAATTGATAAAAACTAATAAATGTATTATAATTGAGATGCCGGGATACCGGCATTTTTTCTGTTAAATATGCAGGGAAAGGTTAATCAAATCCAGAATATGATTATTTAGGGAGTGGTTTAGATGCAGAACTACCCTGATGGTGGAGTTTATATTTTAAAAATAAAATTAGAAAATAAAATAGAAATCAAGATTGGAGCTCTGGGAAAAAAGATTTTTCCTCCCGGATATTACTTTTATGCAGGAACAGCTCAACGTAATCTGAAAGCACGGATTAATCGTCATTACAGTTCTGATAAAAATTATCACTGGCATATAGACTACTTTTTAGCTGAAGCAGATATAGAAAGTGATTTTGTTTTTGAACTGCCGGGAGAGGGAGAATGTTTTCTAGCCCGAATCTTAATAGATAATGGTGGGAAAACTTTGATTGATGGTTTTGGTGCCAGCGACTGCAGCTGCGGCAGCCATTTAATATATTTTCCTTTAAAGGCAGGCAAAAAAATTGTAGAAGATTTAATAGATAATAAGAATTTAACAGCAGAATTTAGTAATTTTAAAGAATAATGATTTAATCAGAATGCAATATTAAGTCAATTTAAATAAGGAAGTGATTTGGTGGAAGATAGTGAAATACTGAAAAATCTTAATCAGGCTCAAAAAAAAGCTGTAGAGCATCATAAGGGACCGGAACTGGTGCTTGCGGGTGCCGGCAGCGGTAAAACAAGAGTTTTGACCAGGAGAATTGGTTATTTAATCAATCACTATGGAGTTTCTTCTTATAATATTTTAGCTGTTACTTTTACCAATAAGGCAGCAAATGAGATGAAAGAAAGAGTAAAAGATATGGTTGGAGGGGTAAACAGCAGCCTCTGGGTTAGTACTTTTCATTCTTTTTGTGTGAGAATTTTGCGTAGGGAAGCAGAAAAACTTGGTTATAATAAAAATTTTGTTATTTTTGATAGCCTTGATCAGCGAAAATTGGTTAAGGAAGTATTGAAATCTAAAAATTTAGATCCTAAAAAAACAAAACCTAGATCAGTTTTAAATAAAATTTCGAATGCAAAGAATGAATTAAAGACTCCGTCTGAGATGAGTGCACTTTCAGGTAGTTTTTTTGATCAGACTGCTGCTGATATTTATGAAGAATATCAAAAACGACTTAAAGAAAATAATGCGATGGATTTTGATGACCTAATTCAGCAAACAGTAAGACTTTTTGAAGAATTCCCATTGGTTTTAGAGCACTACCAAGAGCGATTTAAGTATATTCTGGTTGATGAGTATCAGGATGTTAATCATGCTCAATATCAGCTGGTGAATCTATTAGCAAAGCGCTACCGCAATATTTGTGTTGTAGGTGATCCTGATCAGGGAATATATGGGTTTAGAGGCGCAGATATCCGAAATATTTTAAACTTTGAAGATGATTATCCTGATGTTAAAACTATTCGTTTAGAGCAAAATTATCGTTCTAAAGGGAATATCTTGAAAGCAGCACAATCTGTGATTAAAAATAATTCTTCTCGGAAAGAAAAAGAACTTTGGACAGATCAGGGTGAGGGCCCTAAATTAGAACTATATGAAGCAAAAGATGAGAAAGAAGAAGCAGACTTTGTCTGCCGAACTGCTAAAGAGCTTATTAAAAATGAAGAGTTGACTTTTGATGATCTGGCAGTTTTATATAGGACTAATTCACAGTCAAGAGCATTTGAAGATATGCTGATGAAATATGGAATCCCTTATCAGATTGTTGGAGGAGTCCGTTTTTATGAGCGGATGGAAATTAAAGATATTATGGCTTATCTAAGGTTAATCTATAATCCAGCCGATGATATTAGTTTTTTAAGGATAATAAATCGGCCTAAAAGAGGTATTGGTGCTGGAACTCTGGGCAAAGTTCAAGATTTT
>Ga0182238_1000396_pt1 | contig 13557 bp, 12 predicted proteins | sample hydfrates6_PW_90_FD_132439 | JGI IMG/M metagenome (GOLD analysis project Ga0182238, IMG submission 132439) | Subsurface microbial communities from deep shales in Texas, USA - hydraulic fracturing test 6_PW_90 | ecosystem: Environmental > Aquatic > Deep subsurface > Shale gas/oil reservoir >... | reverse complement strand
TCTGAGCGCTTCTTCAGGGTGTTCGAGGGCGACATGCCCTCCACGGCGATGGTCTTCGCGGGGGTTCCCGATCCGGAATTCGTAAGGGCTGTCGGAAAGGTATTTGTCCACGAGTTCCATAAAAAAGCCCGTGAGGCTGAGAGACTTTTCCCTGATTCCGTCGATGCCCGCGTCGAGAACGGTCTGAAGCCCGCCCTCTGCGGCTGCGGACGAGATGATGGAAGGTGTCGATATCTGCCAGGCTCCTGCCGTCCGGGCGGGGTAAAAGACGGGATCCATGTCGAACTGTCTGGATTTGTCGCACCCGAACCAGCCGGCGAGTGCCGGGACCTTCCCGAAATGCCTCTTGTTTACATATAAATAGGCCGTCGATCCCGGGCCGCCGTTGAGGTATTTGTAACTGCACCAGAAGGCGAAATCCACTCCCCACTCATCGAATCGGTGAGGAATGACTCCGGCGGAATGGGAGCAATCGAAGCCGATGTGGATGTTGCGGCGATTGGCTTCGCGTGCGAGGGCTTTCATATCCAGCAACTGGCCGCTTCGGTACAAAACCGACGGGAGGAGTATGAGGCAGATGCCGTCATCCATCTTCGCAATAATTTCATCCTCGTCGAGATAACGGTCCGAGACAGCTGTCGGCATGATCAGTGTATCTTTCGGGTCGAGTCCGCGAAGGGCTATCTGGCTTTTGATGGCATAGAGATCGGATGGAAAGTTGAGGGGGTCGGCGAGAATTTTGTACCTGTCGCGATCGGGACGGTAGAAGGTTGCGACAAGGGTGTGGAGATTTGTCGTTGTCGTGCCGGCGAGGATGACTTCGTCCGGTTCGGCTCCCACGATTTTCGCAGCCTTTGCTCCGACGTGTTCCGAGAGCTCAAACCATGGAGGATTTCCTTCAAGCCATCCTCCTATGGCCTTATCCTGCCACTCTCCCATGACACGCGAAACCGATTCTTCAGCATCTTTTGAACAAAGTCCCAGTGAATTTCCATCCATGTACAGGATGTCTTCGGAAGTGTAAAACCTGTTTCTGAAAACCGCCAGAAGGTCCTGTTCATCCATTTCGAGTGCGCGTTTCTCTTCGTTTCTGAATTCGTCGATCATGCGAATCCTCCCTTCAGGAAGTCTCCTGTTTTCTGATGATGAATACTGACGTGTAATTCGTCAACGCCAATGCTGCATGAATGTTTTCAAAAGCCTGTTGCACCAGGAGTATGTATCTGTGGTAATGTGATACTAGAAAACAACGGAAAAGAGAGTTGTAAACTGTAATCATTACAGATAAAATGGCTTCCTGGCCGTTCATGCACAGGAGGTGAAACCATGGAAGAGAAAGAAATTGGCTGCGCGCGCCCCACGGGAGGACGCGTAGGAGAAGAGGAATCGGTGGAAGAATCCGCCGTCCCTGCGGAAAAGGTCGAAAAGGAGGTCCAGCGGATGTCGATAATGGTTGGAAGAAAGGCCCCGGATTTTGAGGCCCCGGCATACTACAAGGGAAAATTTGTTTCAGTCAAGCTTTCGGAATATCTCGGGAAATGGGTGACCCTTTGCTTCTACCCTGGTGATTTCACCTTCGTCTGAGCAACTGAATTGTCAGCGGTCGCTGACAATTACCCGGAATTCCAGAAGCTCGGTGTTGAAGTTCTCTCCGTAAGCGTGGACAGCCAGTTCGTTCACAAGATCTGGAATGACAACGAACTCTCCAAGATGGTTGAAGGCGGAGTCCCCTTCCCCATGCTCTCCGATGCGGGCGGCAATCTCGGCAGGCTTTTCGGTGTTTACGATGATAAGGCAGGCGTCGACGTTCGCGGACGTTTCATCATTGACCCCGACGGCGTGATCCAGGCCATGGAAGTGCTCACGCCGCCGGTTGGCCGCAGGGTTTCCGAAACCCTCAGACAGATTCAGGCGTTCCAGCGTGTTCGTGAAACGGGAGGCAAGGAAGCCATGCCTTCAGGATGGGAACCGGGCAAGACCGTTCTCAAGCCTGGTCCGGACCTTGTCGGCAACGTGTGGAAGGTCTGGAAACCGAAGGACGAGCTCTAAAAGATTGATTTGAATTGATAGAAAAACCAAAAGGGGTGGCGCCAGCAGGCGGCACCCCTTTTGTCATATTCCTGAGACATTCCGATTCCATGAATTTTGCCGATGCGACTGTTTTTGACTTGTTCCGGTTGACATGGAGAAAGCAGAAGAGTATCATCCTAGATGAGATACGTTATCAATAAAGGAGGGATGAAGCATGCCTCGAGGCGATCGTACAGGACCTGCGGGATTCGGTCCGATGACAGGTCGACGTGCCGGATTTTGTGCAGGTTATGCGGCTCCGGGATATATGAACCCAATGCCCCGCGGAGGTTTTGGCTGGGGTAGAGGATACTGGGGCGGAGGCTTCGGCCGCGGATGGAGAAATCGTGCCTTTGCATGGGGTGCTCCAGGCCCGTGGGCCTGTCCTGCGGCACCTGCTGCGCCATATCCGTATCACGGGGCCCAGCCGGATCCACAGGACGAGCAGAAACTGCTGAAACAGGAAGCCGAAGAACTCAAGCGCTCACTCAGTGAAATTGAGAAAAGGCTTTCGGAAATCGAGCAGGAGCAGGAAGGCTAAGTCGGCCTGCAGCATTGATTGACGAGACCGCAGGGAGGACCGTCGCAAAGGCGACGGTCCTTTTTTTTGTGGCCAGAAGCCCTGTTTTGCTTCGTGAAAGAAAAACTCAGGAAACCTAGAGCGTGATGTTCTTTTCCTGGAGCAGTTTTTCAAGGGTCCTCAGTTTCGTTGTGGCTGTCTTCCTGTAATGCCTTCCGAGGACAACAATGAGCGCGTCGAGGACGTTCATGGCGGAGACGGTGGAATAGTGCCCCGAAGCAGGTTCAACAGGAAGGACCACGGATGCGAATTTTGCCGCCGGGCATGCAATATCTGTTGTAATCAGGATGACCGGAACCTCGCGTGAATGGGCAAACTCCGCCCCCTCTATCGTTCTGGCGGCATAATGGGGTCCCCCGACTGACAGTGTCAGCAGAACATCTTCTTTCGACAGGTCTGCGAGATGTGAGTACATATCATCGGAGCCTGAATGACCAGGAAGTGAAACATGGGGGAGAAACTGGCAAAAAAGCGTGTACGCATAAAGGGCTATGCCCTGGGTGGAACGGAACGCCAGTATGGAAATTTTTCTGGCGTTTTTCAGCACTTCACTGGCACGTTGAAAATTTTCCAGCAAGAGCGGTGTTAAAGAGTTCTGAAGGCTTTCCACATTCCTCAGTGTTGTTTCGGCCAGGATGGAGCGGTCGGATTTTTCGGCCTTAAGCTTGCCTTTCCACGATTCCTCCACCTGCCACCAGAGGGAGATCTTGGTTGGTAGTATGACACTCTTGAGGGCATCCAAAAATTCATGAAAAGATTCATAGCCGAGATGCGATGTGGTGCGGACTACCGTTGCCGGTGAAACACCACTTGCCCTTGCCAGTTCCTCGACGTTCATGAAAGCAACCTGCTGATAATTATCCAGGATGAAATTGCATAAGTGCCGTTGACGCGCAGGAAAATCCAAAAGACCCTGTCTGAGTTTTTCAAAAAGATCATGATTTTTTTTGGTCTCTGACATAGCAACGCCTCCTGATGTCAAAGTTTTCAGATAAGAAAAAAATATTTCAATACAAATATTACTTGACTCGATGTATTTCATCAAGTACGATCCAATTGTTGAAATGGATCTTTCCTTTTTCGGATAAACTGAAATATATTTTGTAGATGACTATTACTACTTGGGAGGCGCTTTGAAATGGGAAAAGCATGGGAGATTCTCTATCTGAGTCAGGAAGATTGCATCCAGGCGGGCGGCACGAACATGCAGGGGGCGATGAAGGCGACGGAAAGGTCCTTCTTTCTCCATGGTGTGGGCGATTTCATTCAGCCAGGCAAGCCTGTCATCCGTTGGGGCGGACCCGAAACGGAAGAAACGACGGGCCGTATCATGTCCATGCCTTCCTTCCTGGGTGGTGAAAAATATGCGGAAGAGCTGCATAAGCGCGATCTTCTCGGCCCCGTTAACACGGCGGGGATCAAGTTTATCCCAAGTCGTCCTTGGAACCCAAAGAAATTTGGTCTACCCAGGGCAAGCGCCTTGATCATTATTGTTGATCCCGAGACGCTCATACCACAATGTGTCATGGATGGCGCCATTGTAAGCGCAATGAGAACAGGCGCCGCTTCTGGGGTAGCGGCTAAATACCTGGCGAGACAAAGTTCGGAAACTATGGGACTTGTCGGAGCCAGCGTGCAAGGACGCACCCAGCTCGCGGCGATGAAATGCGGTGTCCCTTCCCTGAAGCGTTGTAAGGTTTTTGATATTCGGCAGGAAGCAGCCGAGGCTTTTGCGAAAGAAATGTCCGACAAGGTCGGCATGGAGATCATTCCTGTGAACACTCCAGAGGACGCCATTAAGGAATCTGATGTTATCAGCACTGCAACGATTGCAAGCGAACCGTATGTCGATGCTGACTGGTACGATGAAGGTGTTTTTCATGCGGAAATTTCTTTTTGGGACACGCCCCCCGAAGCACTCGGTGTATTCGACAAGATCTATGTCGATGACTGGTACCAGGTAAAGCATCACGGAGCGGATGTTTCCTGGCGTGCCGTGCGAGATGGTGTAATCCCCGAGGAAAAGGTGAAGGGCAATCTTGGAGACGTCGTTGCCGGCAAGCTGCCAGGCAGGGAATCCGGGGCGGAGAAGATCTTTTTCAACCCGATCGGTCTGGGTATTCACGATTTGTCGGAGGCATTCAGGGTCTTTGAATCAGCGAGAGATCAGGATCTTGGCAAAAAGCTGCCACTGTGGGAAAATCCATCAGGTTGGCTCGACAAGATTCACGTGTAATCCACCCTTTGCAGAATTTGAGCGGCGGTATTCCGGAGCAAAGCTGACTCCGGGTAGGCGCAGGAGAAAAAACACTAGAAAGGGGAAATGAAAGTGAAAAAGAGACTGGTAATGTTGGGCCTTTCATTGTTTCTCGTGGCGGGAATGGCGCTTTCCGCAGGAGCTGTTGAGTTTGTGACGATTGTTACCGGTTCCACAGGCGGGACATATTATCCCGTGGGTACCATTCTGGCGAACCACTTCAACCAGAAGCTTTTGAAAGAGGGCATCAAGTTCTCCGCCCAGAGTTCAGGCGGGACCACTGAGAACCTGGATATGCTGAAAAACAGCGAAGCCCAGATGGGCATCGCCATGTGCAACCTGACCGGTTTTTCCTACACCGGTACGAACCGGTATGAGGGCAAACCCAATCCGAACCTCCGGTATGCCATTGCCCTGTGGCCGGAAGTTTCACAATTTGTCTATGCAAAAGGTTCAGGCATCGAGGGATGGGACGATCTGAAAGGCAAGAAAATCGCCGTAGGGCCGCCCGCATCGGGGACGGAATTCAGCACCAGGACGATCCTCCAGGCTGTCGCCGGATTGACCTTCGACGACATCGTGCCGGAATACCTTGGATACAGCGAGGCTTCACAGGCGATCCAGAACGGTCGCATCGACGCAGCCCTTCTTGAGGCCGGCTATCCTACATCTGCGGTGACTGAACTTTATGCGGGAAGAACAGAAGTGGACATGCTGCCCTTTGAAGGTGACGTCAAGGACAAGCTGATCGCGGAGGCTCCCTGGTATGCCCCGGTCACGATTCCTGCCGGGACGTATCCGAAACAGGACAAGGATATCCCAGTGGTTGGTGTCATGTGTTCTCTCATCGTGCATCCTGAAGTCAGTGACGACATCGTCTACAAGGCCTTACAGATTCTGTACGATGACAGGGAAGATCTGTTGAAGGAGCATGCCGTCTTCAACAAGGTCGACTTTGACAATCCTCTTAATGGTCTCTACGGTGCTCCGCTACATCCCGGCGCCGTCAAGTTCTACCGTGAGAAGGGGCTGGAGATTCCCGAAAATCTTCTTCCCCCGGAGATAAAATAAGAACCGGACCGGATAACGAGCAAACGACAGACAAAACCCGACTACCGGCCGGCATTTACGTATGGCAACGCAGTACGAGTAATGCCGGCCGATTTACACCTTTCGGATGGAGAGATTCTCAATGGAATTCATCAAGAAGCTCATTCCCAAGGGAGAGCTTGTCCCGACGAGAGAACTGGCAGGCAAGATAGGGTTGATCGCACTTGTGCTGACGGTGGGAACGTCAATTGTCCATGCCTGGATGAACAGCTTCGGCCTCCTGATGGCGATCAAGATGAATGCCATACACCTTGGGACGGTCATGGCAATCGTGTTCCTGTATTACCCGGCGACCAAGAATTCTCCACGGGAAGCCCCCAGTGTTCTTGACTGGGTATTCGCTGGCCTTTCCCTTCTTGGGACGTTCTACATACTGACACAATATGACAGGATTCTCGCCGCTCATTTGAATGTCCTGATGCCGGATCTCGTCATGGCTTGCATTACCATGTTCCTGCTCATAGAGGCGAGCCGAAGGGCGGTTGGTCTCCCCCTGACGGTGCTGAGCATCCTTTTCGTCATATATACGAAATATGGACCTCATTTCCCGGGACTTTTCGCCCACCAGGGGTTCAGCTGGGAACGGGTCATTATCAGGATGGCGCTGACCGATGAAGGCATTTATGGCGTGTCCTTGATGGTGTCTTCCACGTATGTCTTTATGTTCATCCTTTTCGGGGCATTCCTGGCCGCTACAAAGACGAGCGATTTCTTTAACGACTTCTCGCTGGCACTTGCGGGGAAGTACCGGGGAGGCCCGGCCAAGGTGGCGGTCATGGCCTCGGCTCTTATGGGAAGTATATCGGGGAGTGCGCAGGCAAACGTTGCCACGACAGGAGCGATAACGATCCCCTTGATGAAGCGTGTCGGGTATGCCCCGCATTTCGCCGGAGCGGTCGAAGCCGCTGCCAGTACGGGTGGAATCCTCATGCCTCCAATTATGGGAGCTGCGGCGTTTATCATGAGCACTTTTCTGGGAGTCCCCTATGCCAAGATCATGATCGCCGGTGCTACGCCTGCGGTGCTGTACTACATGGCCGTCATGTTCATGGTTGATCTCAGGGCCAAGCGAAAAGGACTCCGGGGCCTATCGGCGAAGGAGATCCCCCCTCTCGGGAAAACACTTCTGGAACGGGGCCATATGATGATCCCGCTGGGGCTGATCATTTATTTCTTGCTTGCAGGCTACACACCGCTTTTTTCAGCTTTTTTGGGACTCGTTTCGGTTATTGTGCTTTCTTCGATAAGAAAATCGACCCGAATGAGCATCAGGGATTTTATAAGCGCCCTTGACATGGGAGCTCGCAATGCGGCCCCGGTGGGGATTGCTTGTGGTGTGGTGGGTTTCATCGTTGGATCCGTGGGGATGACCGGTGTGGGTCAGATCGTTGCCCTCAACATCATCATGTTCTCCGGAGGCAAGCTCTGGGCGGCCCTGATTCTCTGCATGCTCGCCGCCATCGTCCTCGGTATGGGGCTACCGGCGACGGCATGCTACATTATCACGGCCACCATTGCAGCTCCCGCCCTCCAGCAGATGGGCGTGGAGCCCATAGCAGCCCACTTTTTCGCGTTCTACTACGGGACTATGTCGGCGGTCATCCCGCCGGTTGCACTGACAAGCTATACCGCCGCAGGGCTTGCGGGAGCGAAACCCATGCGGGTCGCAGTTATGGGCTTTGGTCTTGCCCTCTCGGGACTGCTCTTGCCGTATCTGTTTGTCTATAACAACTCACTGCTTTTCGTGAATACAACCTGGCAGGGGTACTTTTTTGTGCTCGGAATGGCTATCGTAGGTGTTTTCTCTCTGTCCGCAGGGATAATCGGGACATTCAAGGGAAACATGCCCCTCTGGGAAAGGGCTCTCTTTATCGTTACGGGCATCTCCATGGTGGCTCCTCTTGGAAGCTACAAGCTGGCGAGCCTGGGGATCTTTGCAGCCCTGGTACTGCAGCACTTCATGCGCAATCGTCACAAGGAGCTTACACCACAGGTGGAATAAAATTGCTTTCGGAAAAGGCTTTAAGGGAGGGCGGCTCGAGCCGCCCTCCCTTGTCTTATGGCCTGACAGTGTCGAACAGCCTGGGTCTCAGAAAAGAGATGAGACCTGTTGCCGCGAGTCGCGACGTCGCGCCCGTCGGGTCGAGAGGAGGGGCCACCTCGACGAGATCGAGGCCCCCGATGCAATCGGTTTTGCCCAACACATCCATCAGTTCCAGAAACTGCGCAGAGGTTATCCCCCCGAAGACGTAAGATCCTGTCCCAGGCGCGAAGGCTTGGTCCACCACATCAATGTCGATAGTTACATAAACAGTTTCGGTTTTTCTGGAAGCCCTTTCGATGGCTTCTCGAGTCACGTTGCCGATTCCGTGATCCGAAATGTCCCGTGAAGTAAATACCTTGCACCCGTTTTTCTGGATGAATTCCCATCTCTCGGCGGTCTGGAAGCTTCCCCCGATGCCTATCCAGACCATGCTTTTCATATCGATACATTCCAGTTCACTTATGCGGCGGGCGGTGGAGCCGTGGTAATCCTTTCCCCAGGCCTCAGTGTCATCGGTCAGGTCAAGGTGGGAATCGATGTGAAGGTAACCGATCTTGCCCTGGTCCGCGTGGGCCTCGGCGAAACCTGCGAACGCCGGCCATGTGACGTAATGATCTCCGCCAAGGATCACAGGGGTAGCTCCCTTTTCGGTAATTTCCTTCACGCTCGACCGGATGGATTCAGCCGTTTTCGGGATGTCAGCAGGGTAGACGGGGCTGTCGCCGAGGTCTTTGAGGATATCCTTTGGGGGGAACAGAAACCTCTCACCGGTATGAATATCCACCATTTCCTTTTTGGATGTGGTGAGTGCCCCGAGCTGGTACATGAAGTGCAGCGAGCCTTCCCGTATCCCCCTGGGGCCGAACCTTGCCCCTTGCCTCGACCCGCAGGTTGTATCAAAGGGGATGCCCAAAATCGCGATGTCGTCTTGGCGAAGATCTGATATCTCGGCCAAGGGTCCCCTCATGAATGTCGCAATACCCGCGTAGGCAGGTGCAGTATTTTTGTCCACATTAGAGCGCTCCTTTTTTTGAAATGTTGTCCTTGTCTTCGACAATTTAATTTTCCAGTGGCCTTTCGCTGGAATCTGAAGGGCTATAGGGCCCAAGTCGAATTCTATCAGAATGCGGAACGTAATGGGTGCTACCAAAAACAGAGGTCTATTTGACAGGAGCAGGCGAATGGAATAATCTAAAGTGCATAAAATGCTGCAAATATACATATCAATGCATAATATGCAACATTACGAAAGGAGGGTTCCCCGTGGAAAGAGTCCCTACGTCGACATGGATGTTCATCCTTGTCCCTTCGTTACTGACCTACGCCGCCGCAATCTATTACTACGTTCAGTTCCGGAATAGGTAAGGGAAAGACCGGCTGTTTCGCATTTCCGCGGAAGGAGTGTAAAGAATGCTGAATGAGGGAGTAAGAACAACACTACAAATATTTATCGTTGGCTACCTTTTGTTCCTCCTGGTTGTCGGGTATTTCGCATCAAGACGCATGCAGAAACTTGAAGATTATCTTTTGGCAGGTAGAGGAGTGGGGTCCTGGGTCCTGGCCTTCACTTTCAGCGCGACGGGCATGAGTGGCTGGCTTGGCCTTGGGTTTGCCGGTTACGCATACAGGTCGGGATTCGAGTGCGTGTGGACCATGGTGCCCAGTGCAACCATTGGTATCCTTTTGAGTTTTGTCATCGTCAGCAAGCTTATTCGGAAGTACTCGGAAAAGGTAAATGCCATTACGGTCCCTGACGTTCTGGAGACACGGTATTACGACAAGAGTCACATTCTTCGGGTTTTGTCGGCTCTGATCATTCTCGCGGCGTCCATAGCGTACATCAACGGTCAGCTCGTGGCGGTCGGGAAGATTTTTGACACTGTCCTCGGATGGAAGTACAGCACCACTATCCTCATCGCCGCCGGGATGTTTGTCGGGTGGACAATGCTGGGAGGCCTCCTCGCCATTTGCTGGACCGATTTTATCCAGGGTATTCTGATGGTAACGGGGTGCGCCATCGCTGGCGCATTTGCCATAGCATTGTCAGGCGGTATCGGTGAGCTTTCGGTGGATCTTGCGAGTGTCGCAAAGATGGACTCCTCCTTTTTGATCACGCCATGGGTATCATTACCGGTGGTCATCTACGGGATTTCTCTGTTTCTGGGTGATGGCATCATGAGCTGGATCGGTCAGCCGACGCTCATGGTTCGCTATATGGCTGCCAAAAGCACCAAAACACTGACCCTTTCCGCGGTTCTTGCCGTTTTCATCCAGTCGGTGCTTTTCTTTGGGACCTTTCTTGCCGCGCTGTACATGAGAACGAAGTTCCCTGACGCAGCCTCGCTGCCCATGGGGGGAGACACCGAGACGGTTCTCATACAGTTCTTTGCGACCATGACCCATCCGGTTTTCGCCGGGATATTCATCGGAAGCATTCTTGCGGCAATTATCTCCACGGCAGACTCCATGTTGATCATGGGGACCTCGACAATCGTCAATGATTTCTACATGAAAATATTCAATCCCGACATGGACCAGAAAAAAGCCGTCAATCTTGGGCGGTTTGTTACATTGGCTCTCGGGGTGCTCGGCGTTGTCCTGAGCCTGAGGGGCGGATCGGTTCTCTGGATTTCATGGTTCGGCTGGAACACCCTCGGGCTTTTCGGCGGACCCGTCATTCTTGGGCTTTACTGGCCAAGGGCAACCCGGGAAGGCGCTTTCGCCGGCCTTGCGACAGGGTTTGTCCTTCTGGCCATTTGGGGCCCCCTCGGACTCGAATCGAAACTACATCTTTTCCAAGCCTTTGCCGCCTGTTCATCGACATACATAGTTACCTGGCTCGTCAGCCTTGTGACGAAGCCGCCGGCAGAGGAAGTCCAGCAGGAAATTCGCAATCTCAAACGCTGGGAAGCTGCTCAGGAAGCATAAGAAAAAACTTTAAGGGCGGGGGGCCTTTTGTAGCGCCTCCCGCCAGTGGTCTTTCTTACGAAGCCCTTTGTATCTGGAAAGGACTGAAAATCATGCCTGAAAAAACTGAAAACGTCGTTGTGGCAGCGATTCAGATGGCTTCTACGGTTGGCGACAAGAAAAAAAACATCAAACGTGCCACAAATTTTATACAGGATGCACATGCACAAGGCGCGCAGATGATTTGTCTGCCTGAACTTTTTTTGACGGGCTACGATCTGGACAAAAAGGCTTTTTTTGAAGTGGCCGAAACACCTGAAGGCCTGATGTCACAAAAAATGTGCGAACTCTCGAAAGAACTTGGCATCTTTCTGGTGGCCCCTTTCCCCGAAAGAGATCCGTCGGGGGAAGAGCTTTTCAACAGCGCCCTCGTCATAGACAGAGGCTGGGTTCTCGGTGTGCACCGGAAGTCCTACCTCTGGGGGGAGGCCGAAAAAGACATTTTCAAAAGTGGCGAAGGGTTTCATTCCTTCCCCTCGTCCTGGGGTCCTGTTGGCGTTTTGATTTGTGCTGACGCTGAATACCCCGAACCTCCAAGACTTCTTGCAATGCAGGGTGCGAGAATAGTGCTCGTCCCCTCTGTGTGGAGCATGCAGGCTTCCTGGAGATGGGATATCTTTCTTCCGGCCTGGGCTCTCGCCAATCTCTATTATGTGGTGGGGACCAATACTATAGGTACCGGTGTCCGGGGAGGAAACTGCGGGAAGAGCAAGATCGTCGATCCCTATGGCAAGGTCCTCAATGAGGCTCCTTCCGACGAGGAAGCGGTAATCGTCCAGAAAATCGATCTGGGGGAAGTTGAAAAAGCACGAGACCAGCTGCCCTACATTGACGATTTGCGAAGGGATATGTACAACACCGCATACCTTGAAGGAAAGAAGAAGAGTTCATGAAGGGTTTTCCCGTTGCAGTTGAAAAGGATCACATCCCCGGCATTCTGGAGAAGTCAATTTCATCGAAGGACTACAGCATATCGTCCATTGAGCCTTTGGCTCTTCCCCTTTATGTCATTGTCGCCGATGTCAGCATAAAACGGGCTTTCGGACTCCGCCCACGTCAATTTGATCGTCGCTATGTTATAGACGGCATAACTGAGGAAGTCTTCCGGATTACCGAAAAGCCGCAATACGAGGAATATTGCATTGAAAACCTGCGCGAGCTGCCTGCCCGGCTTTCAGAAAGTCGGGCCGCGGAGATGGCCGAGAAGCTGACGCACAAGAATGTTGCTCGGTCTTTCAAGTTTTTCTGGTATCCTGAAATAGAAATCCGGTCCGTTGAAAAAACATGGTTGCTTGTGTGGCTCGTCGGGTTTCAGGACCCTGATGGAGCAGAATATACGTCATGGATAAACTCCTTTTCCGGAAGGGTGATAAACCCTGCGCCGATCTCCTGATGGAGAGATGTCCCGGGTTTTCGAAAAAAGATCTGAAATTGTCCAGCCTGGATGTTGACAGGCAATTCGGTGTAACCGAAAGGGGGTGGTCTCGTGCTGCTTTGCACCCTTCGTGAGAGAATGGCGGACTTAACGGCAACACAGAGGAAAATAGCCCGTTTCGTTTTGGATTACCCAAGCGAGGCCGCCTTTCTTACGGCGACACAACTTGGTGACCGGCTTGGTGTAAGCCAGTCCACGGTGGTAAGATTTGCCGCACAGCTGGGATTTGAAGGCTATCCGCAGATGCGGGCTGCTCTCAGGGATGTCATCATGGACAAGCTTACGACGAAAGACAGGCTCAAGTCCTACAGCGAGGAAGAACCTGAAGGAAATGTCTGTCTTCACGCATTGCATGACGATCTTGAAGCCCTTACAAGGACTATTGAAGATTTTGATGCGGTTTCCATCGACAAGGTGAGTCAGGCTATCGTAGAGGCGGACCATGTCTATATCGTCGGGCACCTCAGTTCAAGATCCCTTGCATATTTCCTCTGGTATTACCTCGTCTGGTTTTTCCCGAACGCTCATCTAGTCGATAAGACCCTTGCAAACGAACTCTTTGTCAATGCCACGGAAAAAAGTCTTGCCATTGGCATCAGTTTTCCCCGTTACACCAGGTGGACAGTGGAAACACTTGGATTTGCCAAGGCGTCGGGAATGAGGACTGCGGCCATTTGCAGCGGTCATGACAGCCCGCTTGCGGATGTCTCGGATGTAGTCGTATCCGTTCCGTGGAAGCCGCTGTCCTTCATTGACTCTTTTACAGCACCAATGAGCGTCATGAATTGCCTTCTCCTGAACACTGCCCGAATTATGGGGCCATCAGTCCAGGAAAAACTGGCGAAACTCGAGAAAATGTGGAAGGAAAACGGAGTCTACGCAGACTGAAGAAATCGCTGACGAGAATATAGAAAAGAAAACACGAAGCATCAAATACTGATGTATAACACAGGCCCCGATCACGATTTTCGTGTCGGGGCCTGTTGGTTTCTTTGTGAACGACAGCCCGGCATCTCAAGCCGGAAAGTGATGCCCATGCGAGCCGTTTTTTCCTGACCGATCAACCTGTCGAAATCGAACTGGCGGAGGGCGAG
>Ga0182238_1000395_pt1 | contig 13565 bp, 12 predicted proteins | sample hydfrates6_PW_90_FD_132439 | JGI IMG/M metagenome (GOLD analysis project Ga0182238, IMG submission 132439) | Subsurface microbial communities from deep shales in Texas, USA - hydraulic fracturing test 6_PW_90 | ecosystem: Environmental > Aquatic > Deep subsurface > Shale gas/oil reservoir >... | reverse complement strand
ATATTGCAGTATAGGAATTAGATACGAAATATCTGGAGGTAGGAACGTGGACATAGGATCGCTTATCAAATCTACTGTTGATGAGATCAAGAGCGTTTCGAAAAAGCTATTTATCGCCTTTTCAGGTGGAAAGGATAGTACGCTTGTTGCTTTATTAGTCAAAGAAGCACTGGGACAAGAGAATGTAAAGTTACTGAATGTTACCTTTGGTCCATATACCTACAGTAAGGCTATTGAAAATGTACTCAACATAAGTAATAGGTTGAACATCAGTCTAGATTTTAGATCTGGTAGGGAAATGCAGGAACGGATATGGGAAAATGGACCATCGTGCAACAGGTGTACCAAATATGCAAAGTATGCAGCGCTTAATAATTACAGAGATGGGATAATTGCAACGGGTTCAAATCAATCAGATAGCTGGGGGAAAACTGGCATAAGAATAAAGGACAATTTGTATTCACCAATCAGAAGTTGGACCAAAAGTGATATTCAGAAAGCACTTGATTACTTTGGATTTGAGGTTCCTCGTATCGGCGAAGGAAATATAAGGGAAGGGTGTAAGCTGAAGCATTTGTTAAAAATAATGGCAAATCCTTCATTTCATGGTTACGCCGTTTCCACAGCAAATGAGGTATTGCTTGATCACATAGGTTCGATGGAAAGAGAAATTGCAAATGTTAAAATTATCGGACCTTTGTCAAAAAATATCGCTCTAATTAACGTCAGACCCGTACCGGATATTTCGTTAAGAGAAACGATATCCAGTAGAATATTAAGCATTGAAGGAATACATGATGTAAAATGGATTATGCAACCTGTAAAACTCAAGCTGGTAGTGAATCCGGCGTTGTATAGAACGGAACATTCCAGAAAATGGGTGGTTAATGGACGTTTGAAGCCCGAGTTTGCCTTCCCGATTAAAGTAGAGTGGATTGAGTCAAAGAATAATAAATTACACACATTTCAGATCGTTGAATGTTTGGAGGAAAATAATCATGATTAAACTTATTGTGATTGATCTTGATGGTACACTGCTTGACCATAACAAAGAAATTAGCGATGACAATATAAAAGCTTTGAAAAGATGCTTAGAAAAAGGTGTAGAAATTTCCATATCAACAGGAAGAAGTTATATCTCGGCTAAGGAGTATATTGAGCAACTGAAACTTGATATACCGGTAGTATACCAGAACGGAGCATTAATTCTACACGGGGCTGACAAGAATAGAATTCTAAGAGCAATAAAGTTAGATTCAAACATTGCACGAAATATAATAATAGAAGCAAAGAAAGCACAAGTAAACTGTGTTCTGTATAAAGATTTTTTTGAATTTCCCGACATGCATGTAGAAGAGATCCCTGATACTCCATATGCTAATTATTATGAACATAACAGTTTTAGAATACGTGTGTGTGATAATGTTATAGATCATATTGATCACGACGGTGTTGTTGAAGTCGCACTGGAAGGACCTGAAAAAAAGATTTTAGAAGTAATTGATAAGATTGAACATTTCTCTGAAAGGATATCTGTGGTGAAGAATAACACCATAGAGAATCATTCGTTTTATGAATTTTTTGGACCGGGTGTTCGGAAGTCTGTTGGTCTGAATTATTTGCGAAATGTGTCAGGCACTGAAAAAAGCGAAGTGGCATATATTGGAGATAACTACAATGATCTTGATGTAATGAAGGAAGCAGGTTTTTCCGTGGCCATGAAAAATGCGCCCGAAGATGTTAAGAGACACGCGGATTATGTAACCTGCAAAACCAACGATGAAAGTGGTGTGGCTGAAGCAGTGGAAAAGATACTAAAGGAGAATGATTGAATTGACAGGTGTAGTTATATCATCATTACTGGTAGCACTTTCGATGCCCGGGATGCTATGGGGAGGACTGATTTGGTTTGCTCTTGTACCGCTTTTCTTTACATTGGAGAAGCTAAGTCCGGTAAAAGCAGGATTCGCAGGGTTTCTGTTTGGCTATATATATCTTTTGGTTTCACATTTCTGGTTATTTCCGGTGTTATCAGTAAATGTTCCAGAGGTGCTTAACAGATTTCCTTCTTTTGTAGGAGCCATAACCTTTTTCTTAATGGGCGTCATCATGGCTTTGCCATTTTTTGGATTTGGTGTGTTTTTTTCTTTCTTTTCGCACTATTTTAAAGATAAAATGCTAATCTGGTCTGTTACTGTAGCGGCTTTTTTCAGTTTTTTGGAATATCTTAGATCGGTGGGTGATCTTGGATTTACTGGAGCCAGACTATCTGATGCACTGGTTAATCATACGGGAATTCTTCAGCTATCTTCAATTGGTGGCCCACTTCTACTAATTTTTGTCATTGTTTTGTTCAATATGTTGGTTTTTTATCAGGTGAAAAAACTCAACAGTTGGAAGATAAAGTTGTTAACCTTGGCAGCATTTTTTGGCCTGGTTTTTGTGGTTAATGGAATGATTGATCGTTTTATTCCAGTTAATATTACCGATCTAAATGGAAAGAAGCAGGTATCGATTATTCAAACTAACTTTACTCAATCATTAAAATACAATGATTCAACCGATGAAATATTTGAAGTTGTAAATAATGCACTATCACAGGTTCCTGAAGATTCTGTTGTTATTATGCCTGAAGCAACTTTTATGTTTGATATAAGAAATTCAGAGTACGGTGATAAACTGATCGATATTGCTAAAACTAAGGATTTTGAGATACTTATTGGATTTCCTATTTATGAAGAAAAAAACTACAATCAGCTTCGTGTAATAAATGATGAAGGCTTCAGTGATGATTATTATGCTAAAGTTAGACTTAGTCCATTCGCTGAGTTTTTGCCATATCCATCAGTTTTTGGAATGTTTGAATTTTTGAAGTTTTTGGATTTCTTCAGTGCAGGTGATAAGTTCACCATTTTTGATATGAAAGGACAGAAGATAGGTGCTCAGATATGCTTTGATTCATATTATACCGAGGTATCAAGGCAACTTGTGAATGAAGGGGCAAAATTGCTGGTCATTTCTACCAATGATGGATGGTTCAATATAAAAACAGGCCTGGTACAGCATTTTTCAAAGGCCATAATGAGGGCCGTTGAGAACAGAATATACGTTATTCAGGTGTCCAATACAGGTTTTACGGGGATTGTTGATCCATACGGCAGGGTTTTAAAGCGTATGCCATCGATATTTGAGAACGATGATGAATTTATAATAGATGAATTTGAATATGTTCCAGCTGAAGGGAGAACACTTTATGCCAGCATTGGGGCAGCGATACCATGGATATTTTTGGGGATAACAGTGCTGTTTTTGATAATTGCATTTAAATATGGTAATAATAAACGTTATATCCCGGTTGATAAGGAAAAGTTCTTAACGGGGCAAAAGAATAATACAAAATAATGAATTGTTTTGTTATTATACGAGGGACACGCAAACATTATGCTGATAAACGTTTCTTTAGTGTTTGAAAGGGGGAAGGCATTAATCAACAGTAGTGGTGTTTAATGCCAAACAATATGAACATCGGAATTTTTACAGATACATATCTTCCACAGGTTAACGGTGTTGTGACTGTTATAAGGAATCTTGAAAAAGGATTAAAAAAACGCGGACACAGTGTCTATATTTTTACTGTAAAACATCCTGATGCTAACGAAGAAGATCACATTATCCGGGTTCCTTCTATGAAGTTTTTCAGAGAGCCTCAGCACAGGATCGGAACTCCTTTATCGTTGTCTTTACAAAACTGGGTGAAAGACCTTAAACTTGACATTATCCATACGCATACGGAATTTTCCATGTGGGTACAGGCCTTTCAAGTAGCAAAGAAATACAAGGTGCCAATGGTGCATACAATGCATACTATGTACGATGAGTATGTCAGATATTATTCACCGCTTGTTGAATACTTGATGAAAGATTTGTTTGATTACTGGTTGGGTGTCATTTGCAAGGCATCGAATACATTGATTGCTCCATCTGAGAAAGTGAAGAAACTTCTGCTGAATTATTACGATAAAACTCCAATAGTTGTAATTCCAAATGGCATCGATCTAGCACCTTTTTACAATATACCCGATGATGATGAAGATAAGAGAAAAAAATTCCGAAAGCGTTTTGGAATCAAAAATGATGAACGAGTTATGATTTTTGTGGGGAGAATGGGAAAAGAAAAAAGTGTGGATAGTTTGATTTACAATATCAAACATTTATCTGAATTTATACCTAATGTTAAGTTATTGCTCGTTGGTGATGGACCCGAAAGAAAAAATTATGAGCTGCTAGCTTCAGAACTTGGCGTGACTGATAATGTTGTTTTCACTGGTTATCTTAGCTGGCCAGATGAAATTAGTCTTGCCTATCGTTCTTCGGATATTTTTGTTAGTGCCTCTCATACGGAAATACATCCCGTTACTTTTATTGAAGCAATGGCAAGTAAACTCCCTGTGGTTGCGTACGATGATTCAAGTATTAAAGATATGGTTATAAACGGTGTAAATGGTTATAAATATAAAACCAAAAAGGAAATGTGGAAAGGCATGAAGGCGATACTGGAACATGATAAAACAAAAACTAAAATGTCAAAAAAATCCTATGAGATGTCTGGTGAGTACACAATTGAGCGCTTTACAGAAAATACCCTGCAGCTTTATGAAAAGGTAAAAAATGGGCTACCGGTTAAATGATTTGGAGGTACTATGAAAACTGGGAAAGAACTCACCGGGAGTAGAAAAAGCATATTCTGGACCGTTGTTCTTGTCTTGGTCATAGGTCTAACTGTAAATATAATTATTTCATTTATTTTTGATATTAATGAGATTATAGCTGTGCTGAAAAGAGTAAACTACAAGTTATTGCTGTATCCTTTTTTGATCTATTCCGTTATCTACGTTATTGATGCCGTAAGATTGAAGCTAATTACTTCACAAATGGAGATAGATATCACGCCGGGGGATGTGGTGTACAATAGTATAGTTGGTTATTTTGTTTCCAACCTAACGCCAATGGCAAGCGGCGGACAACCTTTTCAGGCATATCACCTGACAACAATTGGTGTGAATTCAGAAGATGCCACAAATATCTTTATGTCAAGGTTTACAGAGTTCCTCATTTTTTCAACAGCTACTGTATTGATATTTTTAAGAACTATCCTGTCTTTATTACGCATGAGCGGTGGCATAGCTTCGAAGTTCATAATGCTTGGGTTAATTGTAGCAGCATCAACTGTATTGATTTTTGGATTATTACTGTGGAAGCCAAGGGTCCTTTACCATCTTCTGGCTTTTATTGATCGAACCTTTATGGGGAAATTGTTGAGAAAAATATTAAAAAAGGAAAAATTACTGCAATCCTTCGAACAGTGGGTGAACAATTTTGAAAAGAGCATAACATTTCTTTGGAGTAAGAAATTTTTCTTTATTCTTATTGACCTTTTTCTGGGTGGAGCTGTAATATTCTTTCAGACACTTTCACTCTACGTAGTTTTGAATATTGTTGGTGGTATTACCATTGGTTTATGGGAGTTGTTCTTGTTATTTTTGACGTTAAATCTAGTTGTTTATTATGTACCAAGTCCTGGAGCAAGTGGAAGCGTGGAAGGTGTCTACAATCTTGTTCTTAGTGGATTGGCCTTCAATGCTTCGAAGGTTGTGGCGGGTGTAATCATCTGGCGATTTGCCACCTATTATTTCCACATATTTTTTGAGATTGTTTATTTAATGATCTATAATTTTTGGAGGAAATCATCCAATGCCGAAAATAGCAGCGCTTGTAGTGACGTTTAATCGTAGAAATCTGCTGGAGAAAACACTGGATCTGATTTATACCCAGACCAGACAACCGGACTGTGTAGTTGTTGTAGACAATGGTAGTACAGATGATACAGAAGATTTTCTTAACGCCTATAAAAATAAGAATGAAAGCCTGGAGATTGTAAACACCGGTGAAAATTTGGGTGGGGCAGGCGGTTTCTCCAGGGGAATACACTACATATACGATAAATTTGAATTCGATTGGATTTGGTTGATGGATGATGACGCCTTTCCTGCTAAAAATGCCCTTGAAAAATTACTGGCATTTTACAATTCACAGCCGAATAAATTGCAAAGACGAATAGGGGTTATTCAGAATGAGATGATTACGAGTCCCGAAGAATTTGAGAGACTTGTTAAAGAAAATCGCGAGCCCCGAAAGAAGATGAGACTTTTCGGTATGTTTGTTGGATATTTCATAAAAACTGAAGTTGTAGGGAAGATAGGATTCCCCGATCAGAATTTTTTTCTCTATTATGATGATGCGGAATATACTTTTAGAGCGAAAAAATTGGGCTATAAGGTATTTACAGTTAGAGGGAGTTATATACTGCACAGAGATTGGGCCAAGCTAGACAGAATCCAGAAATTGTTTTTTTCAAAACCTGATATGGCATCCTGGAAAGTCTACTACGTCTTCAGAAATGCTTTTTTGATGTTTCAGAACAATGGATTCGTGAAGTTTTTTCTGAAGTTGTATTTCAGTCTAGATTTGCTTATCTGGAAGATCGTAAAACCAGAGGTTGTACCCTTTGCAAAGAAGGGGTTGGAAGATGGCTTAAATGGTATAAAAGGGCGCACAGTAGAACCCGGTCAGAAAAATCTTGAGGAGTGATTTTATGAATTGGGATGTTGTCGTGGTAGGTGCAGGACTTGCAGGAGCAACAGCAGCAAGAATACTTGCTGAACGCGATTATACGGTTCTTGTTGTAGAACGACTGAATCATATTGGTGGGCACTGTTATGATTACAGGGATGAAAATGGGATAACCGTACACAAATACGGTCCGCATATTTTTCACACGAATGATGAAAACGCGTGGAAATTCGCCAATCGATTCACAGAATTTGAATATTATCAACATAAAGTAAAAAGCTATGTAGATGGTATGTACGTGCCCTTCCCAATTAACAGAGATACGATCTGTCGGCTGTATGGAACTAATATAGATTCAAAAGAAGTCAGCAATTTTTTAAAAGGTGAAGTAGAAGATTCAACATTTTCTAACCCACCTGAGAATTTTAAGGATGCAGTTATTTCTCAAGTCGGAAATTATCTCTACAAAAAGTTCTTTGAGGGTTATACGAAAAAACAATGGGAAACTGATCCAGACAATTTGTCACCCGGGTTGGCAAAGAGAATACCTGTAAGGGTAAATCGTGATGATAGGTATTTTACAGATAAATACCAGGGCATCCCTTCAAGAGGGTACGCAACGCTTGTAGGTAACATGCTGGAACATGAAAAAATATCGATATTGACAGGGGCTGACTTTTTTAAGATTAAAGATGGTTTATCCTGTGATCTGACGGTTTACACGGGTGAACTTGACAGATTTTTTGATTATAAATACGGGAAATTACAGTATCGTTCTCTTGAGTTGAAATTGAAAACTTTTGAAATGGAGCATTATCAGCCGGTATCTGTTGTTAACTATCCGGGTGATTATGACTGGACCAGAATAACTGAATTTAAACATTTTCTAAAAGAAGGTGAAAGTGTAAATAAAACAACTGTCTGTTTTGAATATCCCAAAGCGGAAGGTGAGCCATACTATATTGTTCCTACAAATGAAAATTTTGAACGGCGGGCAAAGTATATGAAGGAAGTAGAGCATCTGGAAAACAGTCGTAGATATTTGTTCGTTGGTCGGCTTGCGGAATATAAGTATTACAACATGGATCAGGTAATATCAGCAGTGCAGCAAAAAATCAGTTGTTATTAAGTATTTCTCTATAAAAATCATCTGTTATTTTAGGATTTCCGTTTGTAGCATATATATTGGGGTTGAACAGATCGAATGATTCGTTAAGACAGCTTGATATGCTTCCCCCGGCTTCCTGCACCAAAATTATCCCGGCTGCTACATCCCAGGGTTTCAACTGTTCCTCCCAGAAAACTTCAGCTCTTCCAGCAGAAACGTAACACAAATCAAGACACGCACTACCTGTTATTCGTAAAGCCCGACATTTGTTAATTGCTTTACTGATCCTGCTGCACAACCTTTGGTATGATTTTGATGAAGAATATTGTAAGCCTGTATGAGCAGAGCATTCTGTCAATTTGTTTATGTTACTTGTATGAATTTGTTTTCCGTTAAGGTATGCGCCTTGATTTTTTACTGCAGTGAACATTTCATTGGTTGATGGATCGTAGGTGACACCCAACAAAACTCTGTCTTTATCCACCAGTGAAATACTGGTTGAAAAGTGAGGATTCATCCGGGCAAAGTTTGTGGTTCCATCGATAGGATCGAGAATCCACAATAACTCTCCTCTTGTGACTTCTCTGGTTTCTTCTCCAAGAAAAGAAGCTTCAGGAAGCAATTCATTAACATAGCTTTTTAACCAGTTTTCCATCTGATAATCGGCATCTGTAACAATGTCTCTGAATCCTGATTTCTTTTTAATCTTCTTTCGGGATTCAAGATCAAGGCCTTTCCAGAGTTCTTTGATTTTCTTCTCCAGTTTTTCTACAATAGATGAAAGACTCGATTCATCCACGCAATTTCACTCCAAGAGCCTTCACTGCTCCTACAATCTTATTTACCACAGCGTTGATCCTATCATCCTTTAATGTTTCTTCATAGGATTCGAAAACAAGCGTAATGGTTATGCTTTTTTCACCTTCAGGTATACCTTTGCCTGTGTATATGTCCTTGAGTTTTATCTCACTAAGTATCTTATCTGAATTATCGGCGATAGTCTTTTCGATTTTTTCGTAGGGTATATCCTGAGACATAATGAAAGATAGATCTCTGAAAACGCGTGGATACTGCGAAATGGCAAATTTTTTCTTACTAGAAATACTTTCGGAATGAAGGTCTATTAATTCTAATTCAGCCACATATACATCCTGATTCTTGATATCGTAGTCCTTTTCGACAATTCTGGCGTCGATTATTCCGGCAAAACCTATTTTTTCCCCGTTAACGTAAATGTCGAAGGAAGCACGGTCTTCAAGAAAGTTCTCTTCTGATTTAGCAAAATTGAAGTCATATCCAAGCGACTCCAGGATTATTTCAATGTTTCCTTTGAAGGAATAAAAGGAAATGTTTCTTTTATCTGTGTAATCATTAGGATTTTCCAGCCCGGTTTCAAGCAAACCCAGAACTTCCTTTTCCTTTGAGTTTGCTGTGAAAATGTTACCCACTTCAAACAACCTCAGATCAAAATGCTGCCTTCTAACATTATAAGAAGCCGTGTCCAATAACCCATAAATCAATGAAGGTCTGAGAGCAGCCATGTCAAGAGACAACGGATTTTTCAACATTTTATAGGACTGGCCAAGTTTTTCTGGATTCTCAGGACTGATAAAGCTGTAGGTAACTGTTTCAAAAAAGCCAAGGCTACTCATGATGTTTTTGAGTTTCTGGATTTTTTGAAGTTCTAAAGGAACACCAAGTCCTTTTGCTGGTAATTGTGGAATTTTCGATTCTATTTTATCGTAGCCATAGATTCTACCAACCTCTTCGGCAAGATCATTTTCCTGTTCTATATCGAATCTGTGAGATGGCACGATAACATCCCATCCATCGCCTTTTTCTTCTAGAGAAAAATTCAACTTTTCAAGAATTTTTGTGATGTTTTCAATCGGGATCACAGATCCGAGTATTTGATCAACCTTCCATTTTCTAAGGTGTATTTTTTTCCTGTTAAAAAGTGTTCCTTCATCAACTATTTCAGTAACTGGTTTAGCTTCTGCGAGATCCATAAGTAAATCAGCGAGACGCTTTATTACATATTCGGAGTCTTCTGAATCGACTCCTCTTTCAAATCTGTAAGAGCTGTCTGTAGTAATACCCAATCTGCGGGACGTTTTTCTAATTCTGATGGGGTCAAAAACTGCGACTTCCAGTAGAACTTTCTTTGTATTTTCAGAGATACCTGAGTTTTCTCCACCCATGATACCAGCCAGAGCGAGTGGTTCTTTTCCATTTGTAATTAATAGATCCTCGGGTTTTAAATTGACCTCTGTTCCGTCCAGTAATGTTATTTTTTCACCTTCTTTTGAAGATCGGATAACGATTTTTGAACCGCCGATCTTTTCAACATCGAAAGCGTGAACAGGATGTCCGGTTTCAAGCATGATGTAGTTTGTGATGTCAACAACATTGTTTATTGGTCTAAGTCCTGCCGAAATAAGCCTTCTTTTAAGCCAGAGAGGCGAGGATTTGATTTGTATATTATCGAGCATCAAAGCTGTATATCTTACACATCCGTCATCATCAATTTTTACGGTAAGTTTTTCACTGCCTTGTGGATTACATTTTACAGGAGGGAGTGAGATATTGTCATCAAAGATTGCAGCGAATTCCCTAGATATTCCAAGTATCGAAAGGCAATCTCCTCTGTTTGCTGTTAGTTCCGCCTCGATTACAGGGTAATTTAGTTTAAGTAGCTTTTTAGCATCTATACCCGGTTTCACTGGTTCGTCAAATCGGAAAATTTGCTCCGACTTCTCCTCGAATTTCATCTCCTCAAGAGATATAAACATTCCTTCTGATGTTTTTCCATGGAACTCTCTTTCTCTGATTTCCAGGTCCCAGATTTTTCCTCCCTTAAGAATTACAATTACGCAATCTCCTTCTTTAACTGTTTTATCCGAGGTGACAATAGTAGCTTTTTCTTTTCCTGCATTGACTTCTGTTATAACAAGATTGTCAGCATCAGGATGTTCTTCAACCTTTTCGATTTTTGCTGATACTGCTCCCTCAATATAATTCCATGGATATTCAATGGATTCCACTTCAGTACCGCTTAAAGATAATTTCTTTGAAAGGTCTCTATCCGTGATATCAGGAATTTTTACAATATCGTTGACCCATTCAACAGGATATCTCATTCTACGACCCCCCTGAATGATTCCAAAAACCTCTTGTCATTACGCAGTAGGTCGCGGATGTCTGACAGGTTATATTTAAGCATGGCTATCCTCTCTACACCCGTTCCCAGAGCAAATCCTGACCATTTTTCAGGATCATAACCTACGTTACTCAATACATTGGGATGAACAATGCCTGCACCAAGTATCTCTACCCAGCCAGTACCTCCGCAACTTCTGCATCCTTTCCCCATACAGATACCGCAGGAAACATCGACTTCAAAACTCGGCTCTGTAAAAGGAAAGAAGCTGGGTCTCAGACGCACCTCTCTCTTTTCTCCAAGTATTCTTTTTACGAAATTTTCAAGTACTCCTTTAAGGTGGGCAACAGAAACCTCTCTATCAACATAAAGCACTTCAAATTGTGTGAACATCGGAATGTGTGTCATATCAGGCGTATCTTTTCTAAAACATCTTCCTGGAGAGAAAATAGCTATTGGTGGTTCTCTGTTTTCCATTGTTCTTACTTGAACTGGAGATGTATGAGTTCGCAAAAGTTTGTTCTCTTCTACGTAAAAGGTATCATGCATATCTCTTGCGGGATGCCATTCAGGCGTATTTAAGGCTTCAAAATTGTAATAAGGTGTTTCAATTTCTGGTCCTGTTACCACTTCAAAACCCATACTTACCCATATATCCTGGATTTCATTGAGGGTTTGAGTGATTAGATGCAGTGATCCTATTTCTCTCTTTGCTCCAGGAATTGTGTAATCTTTTTTTTGACTGAGTTCCTTTAGTTTATGTTTTTCTTCCTCCAATTGTTGTCTTTTTATCTCAATTTGTTTCTCAATTTCATTTTTGTATTTGTTCACTTTTTTCCCAAAGGCCTTCTTTTTATCTGCAGGTATATCTTTAATCTGTTTGAACATGGCTGTGATAATACCTTTTTTGCCAAGATATTTTGATTTGACATTTTGAAGGTCGTTTAATGATGATGAATTTTCAATATCACTTATTGCTTTGTCAAGTGAAAATTGTTGAGTTTGCAACATCAAGACACCTCCAGTAGCATTTTAGCGAAGTTAATTCCTATTGCAGTTCTTACAAGTACCTTCAAATGTAATTTTTACGCTCTCCGTAATAAAACCCTCTGGCGGGATTTCTTTAAAGCAATCAACGAGTTTTTCTCTGTCAATAGGAATGTCATATACCTTATGACACTTTCTGCAAATGAAATGTGGATGTACCTTTGTATTGGGATCAAATCGTTTCATGCCATTCACACGGGCTACCGCGTTAATTAAACCTTCCTCTTCCAGCAGCTCAAGCACATTGTATATGGTTGCTATGGAGATATTTGGATGTGTTTTCAAAACAATTTTAAATATCTCCTCTGCCGAAGGGTGGTCTGTATTGCCCTCAAGTGCTTTTAAAACAGCTACACGCTGTGGAGTTATTCTGTAGCCTTTATTCTTTAAATATTTTACGGCTTCATCGGTTCTTAACATATTATAGATGCCTCCTATGGTGTTTTATTCATTATACAATAAAATATGGCATCCTTTTAAAGATGCTCATTAACGATACGTTAAGAGAGTTGATTAAGGATTTCTATTTGATATGGTATTTATCCGGTATTATTCCTGATAAAAGCTCTTCGTATTCAGTATTGTTCAGGTTTCCCATAGTGGCTAATTTGCTTCCGTTATCAAATTCTTCTACATAATATTGTAAGCTGTATTCGTTGCACATCAACTGTATTTTATCCATGAAATCTTCTGTTGACACTCCAGAAAAAAGGTAAATGATAATTCTTCCCATGGATGAAGAAAACAAATAGAGCACGTAGATAGAAGATTCTTTGATATTATTGCTTAATGGTATAAAATCCATGGCGCTCCAATGAAAGTTGTTTATGATAAAATTTTCAGAAAATTTCATGGGTGAATCGACAACGTTCTTTTCATCAAGGATATTGTAAAGCATCAGTGATCCTTCATTTGAAAGTTGACTGTAATTTTTGTAACTAACTTCAATAGTATGAAAGGGGTACCTTTTTACAAGTTTTAGCAATCTGTTGTTTTCATCGATTGTAATTTCAAATCTCACATCGTTACTGCTAATAATAAACTTATTGCTTGAAGGTAAATCGATAAAGAATTCTACGGTATAGTTCTCGTTTATTATTGTTCTAATGAAAGCGTCTTCAACATCACTTATAGGGATTAGGGGTTCCAACGCAGTATCGCCCAAAATAACATATTCACCTTTTGGATTTCTATACCACGCATACTTTCGATATGGGGTTGTCACCAGAACCAGTTTGCTTGGACCACTTTTAAAAACCTTTTCATAACGCACTACGTGGGCAATACCATCTTCCCTAACAGAACGTTCAACTTCATAAACTGCGTTGTTTAAGTCCCTTGCTGTTTGTTCGAGCAGAGTTCTCTCATCTTTGTTGGCAGCAAGTAAATTAAAAAATGCAGAAACAATAATGCCTGTAAGAATAATGTTTTTGATCATAAACAATACCTCTATTAAAATCCTGTTCCAAGTACCATGTAATCTGATTCAGTGTTATCGCTCTCATTAAAAAAGCCCACAGAACGTTTCACCAGTTCGTCATCGATTTTTTCAAAGTTAGATAAATCTACATTTCTTCTTATTTCATTGTTTGTTTCAGAAGCATTTTTACTGGCAATTAT
>Ga0182238_1000394_pt1 | contig 13637 bp, 11 predicted proteins | sample hydfrates6_PW_90_FD_132439 | JGI IMG/M metagenome (GOLD analysis project Ga0182238, IMG submission 132439) | Subsurface microbial communities from deep shales in Texas, USA - hydraulic fracturing test 6_PW_90 | ecosystem: Environmental > Aquatic > Deep subsurface > Shale gas/oil reservoir >... | reverse complement strand
TCACAAGATCATCTCCTTAAATTTTTTGTGACTGCTTATCCGCCAAAAAGAACCTGTCCGATGAGCACCGCCTTTCTGGTCATTTTGATACTTTTTTAATATTGTAAGGCTCTAGCCGCATTGAGGAAATTCTAACGTTTTATGATCAAGGTGTTTTCTTTGTCCAAACAAAAGTGCCAAATGTTTTTACCATTTGGCACGGGGGAAAAATTTTTACTTTACGTTAATAATTTTAACTATTTAAAAAACATGCTCTCCTCAACTTTTTGGCCTGGCGCTAGAACCAGGAAATCGGCAGACTCCCAGCAGCCTTTTAACAGACGCTCCAGACGGTCAACAGTACCCTGTTCCACCATAAAATCCCACTGCAGCCGACGGGCGGTTTCACGCGCCTGGTATAAAGTCTCATTAACGGTTTCCCCGTCATTCATGGTGTCAATGTAGATGATCCGCCTGTAGTGGCGGTATACGGAGTCAAATATCCACTCGCCGGTTTCCCGGCCGTACTTTTCGATTAACTGTTGGCGCTCCTGTAAAGGCGTCCGCCCGTAACGAACCCAACTGGGGGAGAGGAAATAGCTGCCAGTCGCATCTTCACCCACCCGTCGAAGCAACTGAATGCAGTCATGAAACCTCGGTAGAACAAGCCTACCCCCGGGATTAAACAAACCAATCGTTGACCTGGAGCAAAAGCCATAGGCTAAAAGAACATCGCGGCCGCAGCCTTCTTCCAATATATCCTGCTGCAGCGCCTTGTTTAAAAAAGCCGGCGATTCGTGTAAACCAATTGCATAAAACTTGGTCTTTAAACATTTTGGGGCCAGCTTGCTTATTTCCTCTTTCAGCGATTCACAGGCCAGGCATATTTTGCTATATTGTCTAACTACCATGATCCGCCTCTTCGAGAACCGTACTTGCGCTATTAAGCGACTTGCGATATTCACCGGGTGTAACTCCTTTATATTTTTTAAACACCCGTGAAAAATACTTTATGTCGTTATAACCTACTTTTTTCGTAATATTGGCAATTGATTCCTCAGATTTAGTTAGCAGTTGTTCCGCTATGCGCATTCTCACCTGAGTCACATAGTCGCTAAAATTTATTCCGGTTTCAATTTTAAAAATGCGGCTGAGATAACTCGGGCTGAGGAAAAATTTACTGGCCACTGCTTCAAGGCTAATATCCAGATGATAGTAATCATTAATGAAACGCTGGATATTATAGATTATACTGTTGTTATGCTGCTCTTTACGTCTTGCCACTGCCCGCGCCATCGACAAAATATTCTCACTAACCCAGGCGCTCAATAGGTCATTTGTCTGATATTGCTCCAAAGCCCGCCACCACTTAGCGCCAAGTGAAATCTGGGCGGTCCTTGAAGCGATCACCAATAGTTCTATCAAACGATTTCGAATTTGATCTGGATCACCGCCCCGCTCAACCTCATTGACAATAGCGTCCATAATCTTCTTTACGTTATTTATATCTCCCAACTCAATTCTGGCCAGTAGTTCTTTCTCCAGATGCGCCGGATAGCAACATACCAGTTTTTTCCCGGCAATTTTGCTATATGGGACAACCTGGTTGGTCCCGAGGGTCAGCCGGTGATTATTGGCTTTTACAGCCTGACAATATGAATTATACAGCTCAGCTGGTTCGGAACAGAGTTCGCCAACCCCGATGGTCAAGTAGGCCCAACCTGTCTTTTCCGTCAGTATTCTTAAGCTTTCAGCAAAATTTAATAACCTTAAGGCCGGATCATTTTCCATAGGGTCAACCCATACCAAGATGGCAAATTCCAGTCCCCCGGCATGGGTGAGCAAAACGTCGTACACACCTAACCGCCGTTTAACGAGATCGTAAATTTCACCGAGAATACGCTGACTCCTTACTTTTGTAATATTGCTGTCCACAAAAGATACGCTGGCGTATAAAACACCATTGGGAAAGCGCTCGATACCAAGCACACGGGCCCTTTCCATAAGTACTTCTGAGGATTCTTTGCTTCCTTTCAGAATTTCTGAGAAAAAATTTAGTCGGAGCACTGGAATTGTATTATCCAATAATTTTTTAAGGCGTTCTTGTTCAACTATTTTATTATTTTCACTTTCAATTTCTCCCAGAACCTGGCTGATAGCTTGTACCATTAGCTCAGATTCTACAGGCTTGAGCAGGTAGGCGCTGGCTCCCAACTGAACTGCTTTCTGGGCATAATAGAATTCATCGTGCGCCGATATAATAATCACCCGTGTACTTTGCCCACTCTCCCGGATCGCTTCAATGACCTTTAGACCATCAATACCGGGCATGCGAATATCCATCAGGCACAGCTCAGGTTTTAAGTTATTGATTAAATCCAGAGCCTCATATCCGTTCTCTGCCTCTTCAACCTGCCCAATGGCTGGAAAGTACCGTTCAAGTAAGCTCTTGATATACATCCGCTCTATACTTTCGTCGTCAGCTATGACCACCTTTTTCATAAGAATCACCTCAAGTACAGTTAGTTGGTAAATATCCCTCAAACAATCTTGGGGAAGAACAGTTGCACCTTGCATCCTTTGCCAATTGTGCTTTTTATTTGCAGGGCGCAGTTCCCTCTAAAAAAGGCTTGCATGCGCTTTTGAATATTGTATAGACCGATCCCGGTGGTATGCCCTTTTCCACTAGGAAGACTTTCCAGGCAAAAAATTCGATCTATTTTATCCTGACTCATACCGATACCATTATCCTCCACCTCGAAAACAATGACGCTATCCTTCTCATATCCGCGTACAAATATTTGCCCTTTTGTTGTAGACGGCTCGATTCCATGCACTATAGCGTTTTCAACAATAGGCTGCAGAGTCAGACAGGGCACCAATGCCCTCAGAATCTCATCCTGTACGTCAATGTTTACCTCCAGCCTGTTTGCGAAACGCGTTTGCTGAATAAACAGGTAATCCTTTATAGTTCTTAACTCTTCCTCGATGGTCAAAGCCTCTTTATTCCGTCGCAAATTATAACGAAGAACACGGGCAAGGCAGTACACCGTTTTTTCTGTCGTTTCCGCTCCTTCTATAAAGGCCAGTCGGGCAATGGTATTAAGAGTGTTGAAGAGAAAGTGGGGATTAACCTGGGACTGTAAAGCTAGCAATTCCGCTTTTCCCAAGGCTTTTTCCAATTCCATTTTAGCTTTAAGCGCTTGCATCAGGGAATGCTGTTGTTCTCTAACCTTATTCTCTTTTTGATTAGAGTAAGCTATTTTAATAACATAGTCCGCCATTAGTTTCAGGAGTCCACGTGTTAATTCAAACTGTTCCTGGTCTAAAACTTTTATGCCAAACTGGGAAAGGTGCCAGGGATGCTCCTCCAAATCCTCCGCAAGGTAAAAGTGCCCGCAAAGGATACTGCCAACCCGCTGGTTCTCATAGAAAAGGGAAGTGGTTATTTCCACAAGCCCGGCAGGGCAAAAATAAGCGAAGGGTTCAGCCACGGGTGAGGTTTTATTTAACAGAGGTGTTCTTTTTAGCTGGTGTAAAATGTTTTCTTTGCTTGGCCGCCTGCAATCCATGCAATGTTCTAAAAATGCCTCCATTAATTCAGGCGGCCCAATATGTTGATTTTTTTCATCCAAGAAAACGACTTGTAATCCCGTGGCCGCTGAAAAGTTCCTGCTCACTTGAAGCAACTCGTCACTGCCCAGCCAGCTACCCAACGAAAACGTCGATGGGTTGAGGGATTGACGGACACGGAGTCCTTTAATATCTTTTGAGAGAACCAGGGCGGCGGTAGAAGCATCCGGGAAATAATAGTCGGCGCCAATTTCATTGGCAAATTCTTTTGTGACCGGACTTCCCCCTACCGCTATCAAAACCTTGTCCCGCAACCCCGCTTCCTTGATCACGTTTATTGTTTCAGCCATGCGGACCATGGTTACCGTCAGGAGTGCTGAAATGCCTACAACTTTAGGTTTATAGCACAGGATTGCCTCGACAAAACGTTCATGGGACACATCAACCCCGAGGTCAATAACTCGAAAACCAGCTCCTCTTAACATTAATCCCAACAAATTTTTACCGATGTCATGTATATCTCCTTTTACAGTGCCCAGAACGACTACTTCTTGTTCCTCCTCCATTGGCTGGCGGAACATGGGCTTTAGAATGTCAATTCCACACTGAATAGCCCTGGCTGAAATTAACACATCAGCAACGAAAAATGAATGCCCGGAGAATTTTTTAGATACTATTTCCATTGCCGGAATGATGACCTTATTTAAAAGATACTCAGGACTGTAGCCGTCTCCCAGGGCTTTTAGAATTGAGCTTTGCACATCATCCAGCTTACCCTTTAATATAGACTGAATAATCGCTTCATCATGTTCCATGCCGGTTCATTATCCTCCTCTCGGATTATGCCCCAATCTAATATGCTAAAGAAAGAAAGTTAAGTCCGTATAATTGTATAAAATCAGTTTCCTTAAAAAAATTGGGAACCATTTACAAATTCCTCAGTCAGAATAATAGAAGTCGGACAAGCAGACATTCTAAGAGGAGAAATTTGAATGGCTCAATACACAGGGAAAAACCTTTTTTTACCGTCCTAGTTCCCTTTACCGGCTAGTACAGACCCCGGTATTGATTACAGGTTCCTAAGCGATATTTTGCAGGAAAATAAAAAAAACTGTGCGGGTCTATAAATTATTGTCAGCACTTCCCTCTACTGCATTTTCCCTTTTATAAATCTCAATTATTTCCGGATAGGCCTTTAAAAAAGCGTCAACGCAAACAGGGTCAAATTGCCGACCCGATTCCTCTTTAATTATCTTTAATGCGATATCCGGCGTACGGGCAGGGCGGTAAGAGCGCCTGGAGGTAATTGCGTCGAAAACGTCAGCGATAGCTATTATACGGGAAAAATGATTAATTTCTTCCTTATTACTTGGGCCATACGGGTAACCGCGGCCGTCAAGCCGTTCGTGATGGTTTTCTATTGCGTTTTCGCACCAAGACAAACCCAGTGGCAAGACAATTTTTGTTCCAGCCAAAGGATGGCTTTTTATTACTGCCCACTCCTCATAAAACCTTTCCTCTCCAAAATTAAACGTGCCACAGGCTCTTTTTCTCTTTTCCCCTCGCAGCGTATACGCCGGTACGGTAAAGCGAAAACCTTCCTTCTACAGGCAGGCGGCTTTTCTCTTTAAAGGCGTCAAGCACCTCCTCAAACCTTACGTTGCCGCTGCTGCCCGTTTTCAGCTCCGCCTCTACGACAATTATATCATCATTTACCCTTGCCGACATTGCCAGTATGCCGGGCTTTATGTCGCGCACTTTCTTTTCCCCGCGCCGGCCCTTTTTTTCCACCAATATTTGCGGCATGGACAGGAAGGCCGCCACCGCCCGCTCCGCCTCCCCAGCGCTTACCGGACGGCTTAAAATGGCCTCAGCCCGGTAGGTGGCGCGGTCCACCGCTGTCATCAGAGCCCCGGCCTGATCCGCCACAGCCCTCAACTCGATCAGGCGAAGCCCTTCCGGCAGGGCCCTCCCCAGAGCGCCTGCCACCTCTTCAGGCGGCATGTTCGCGGTTAATTCGAGGTCGGCAAATTCCCTCTCCCCGGCCGTCCCAACGCCCAGAGGGGCGGCAAAAGCTATTTTCGGATGAGGGTTAAAGCCCAGGGTAAAGGCCAGGGGCAAACCGGCCCGCCTGGCCGCCCGCTCGAAGGCCCTCAGCAAATCCAGGTGGGAGATGTAGCGGGCCGGCCCTTCTTTAGCATACATCATTCTGTACCTCGGCATACATTAAGCCTCCGCATAAACCGGTTCTGCCGCTAAGGCCGGGCACAGGCCGCAGCCGGTGCAGGAACCCGCGCGACAGTCCAGCGTGGTCAGGCCGGCCATTGCCCGGCGATGCTCTAAAATCAGGTATTCTTTGGAAACTCCGGAGTCAATGTGATCCCACGGCAACGGCTCGGCGTACCCGTAGCGCCGGTTGGCGTATTGCTCCGGGTTCAGGCCGGCCCGCCGGAAAGCCTCCAGCCAGCGGCTCAGGCTGAAATGCTCCGACCATCCGTCAAACTTGCAGCCCAGCTTAAAAGCATTGACCAGAACTGCCCCCAGCCTCCGGTCTCCCCTGGCGAAGGCCGCCTCGATGAAGCTTAGCCCGGCATCGTGATAGTTAAATGCCAGCCCCCGCCCTTTGAGCTTTCCGGAAAGGTAGGCCTGCTTCTGCTTCAAAGCCGGCAGGGGGGCCTGCGGCTCCCACTGAAAAGGAGTATGCGCCTTCGGCACAAAAGAAGAAACGCTGACGGTAACCCTCAGCCGGCCCGCGGGTACACCGGCCTGCCGTCCCAGGGCCAGCACTTCCCCGGCCAGCCCGGCTATGCCGTCCAGATCTTCATCCGTTTCGGTGGGCAGCCCGATCATGAAGTAGAGCTTAACCGCCTGCCACCCTTCGCGGAAGGCAGCGCTTACAGTTTTCAAGAGGTCCTCCCCGGTCACGCCCTTGTTAATGACATTTCTAAGGCGCTGGGTGCCGGCCTCCGGGGCAAAGGTCAGGCTGGACCGGCGCACCCGCTGGACCTCCTTCGCCAGTTCCACCGAAAAGTTGTCTGCCCGCAGGGACGGCAGTGAAACATTCACCCCCTGCCGGGCATATTCATCCACCAGAGCCTTTACTGCCCGGCGCACCGGCGTGTAATCGCTGGTGCTGAGGGAGGTGAGGGATATCTCGCCGTAGCCGGTGTTTCTGACCAGGCCGGCGGCCTGCTCTAAAACGGTCTCGCACTTTTTCTCGCGCACCGGCCGGTAAAGCACGCCGGCCTGGCAAAAGCGGCAGCCTCTGGTGCAGCCCCGCATCACCTCAACCATTGCCCGGTCGTGCACTATTTCGGTAAAAGGAACCACCGGCCGGAGCGGAAAGGGGGCACCGTTAAGGTCCCGCACAACCCTCTTGGTTACTCTTTCAGGCACGCCTTCTACGGCCGGTGCTACCTTCAGTACCGATCCATCTTCCCCGTAATGGACGCGGTACAGCGAAGGCACGTACACCCCGGGCACCTTCAATGCTTCAAAAAGAAGCTCTTGCCGGGAAAGCCCCCGGCGTTTAGCCTCTAAAAAGGCATCCAGAAACTCGTTGATTACCTCTTCCCCTTCGCCGATCACAAACAAATCGATAAAGCCTGCCAGAGGTTCCGGATTAAAGGCACAGGGCCCCCCCGCTATAACCAGAGGGAATTTCTCATCCCTCTGCTCCGCCATTAAAGGTATGCCGGCCAGATCGAGCATGTTCAGGATGTTGGAAAAACTCATTTCGTACTGCAGCGTAAAGGCCAGGATATCAAAATCTCTTACCGGACGGCGGGATTCCAGGGAGAAAAGGGGAAGCTCGCGCTTGCGCATCTCTTCCTCCATGTCCGGCCAGGGGGCAAACACCCTTTCCATTAAAGCGTCCGGCCGGCCGTTTACGATCCAGTAGAGAATCTGCAAGCCCAGGTGGGACATGCCTACCTCATAAGTGTCAGGAAAAGCAAAAGCAACTTTTAAATCAACACCGTCCCAATCCTTGCGGACAGAGTTCCACTCTCCCCCCGCATAGCGGGCAGGCTTCTGCACCACGGGTAAAATCTGATCAATAACATCCAAATGAAACCACCTCTTTGGGGACTGCTTCCGCTGAGCGGCAATATTCTATGAAACTATTATTGCCAAAAGCGAACGGAAAAATATTCCTAAATGGTATGCATTTCTGGAAATCTCAGAGCGTCAATAAACCTTTCATGAAAATCTGCTCTTGCAGATAAATCTATATATTCGGCCTTTTGAACCAAAGATAGTGCCCGTTCCCTTTCAGTCCTGGAGAGCAGGGCGAGTACGGCTCCCTCCCCGGCGGCATTGCCTATCGGCAGGATACAGTGGAGGGGAACGGAAGGTAATAATCCGATGGTTAGCGCGCTTTCCTTTCTAACGTGGTTGCCAAAAGCACCTGCCAGCAGCAGTTCCGTTATATTTTCCGTGACAATCCCCATTTCCTGCAGTAATACCTGGATGCCGGCATAAATAGCTGCCTTGGCCAATTGCAGCTCTTTTATATCCTTTTGTGCAATAACAATGTCCTTGCCGGTAGCCGAGATATTACCCGGAACAAGTATAAACTCTGTGCCGTCATCGTTTTTCATCAACCTGGCTTGAAGCTGCGGATTCAGTTTGCATCTCCCTTTTTCAGTATCTACGAACCGACCTGTCTCGTCTATTATTCCTGTCTTCAACATCTCTGCCACAGCGTCAATCAGACCGGATCCACAGATACCCCGGGGAGAGAGGTTGCCAATTACTCCCAGACATACATCATCTCTAATAATAACAGATTCAATTGCTCCCTCAACCGCTCGCATGCCGTGCCTTATATATGAGAACCCTCAAAAGCAGGCCCGGCTGCGGAAGAGCAGATCAGGATCCTGCCCTGTGAAGCTAATACCACCTCAGCGTTGGTGCCAATGTCCACCAACAGACAAGTGCCCTTCCGCTGGTCGATGCGGGCTGCCAACATCGCGCCGACGGTGTCGGAGCCTACAAATCCGGAAATATTTGGCAATAAAAGCACTCTGCTTTCAGGGAGCAACTGCAGTCCTAATTCTGATGACTGAAGTTCAACAGCACACTTGAAGGCTGGAATGAAAGGCGAAAATGCGAGGTTGGCCGGGTCTATGCCCAGAAACAGGTGGCTCATAGCGGTATTCCCCACGACTACCATCTCATATATTTCTTCTTTCTTTACACCGGCTTCCTTCAATAGACTGGATATTATGCCGTTAACAGCCCCCAATACTATATCCTGTAACTGTTTAAGACCGTCTTTATTATAAGCGGCGTGGTAGATCCGTGTTATAACATCAGCACCGTATACAGACTGGGGATTGGACGAAACGGAAACAGACAGCACCTCTCCTCTGGCAAGGTCCACCAAGTAGCCCGCCAGGGTGGTTGTTCCGATATCAAGGGCTATCCCGTACACACGCCCGCTTGTGTTACCCCGTTCCACCGCTACAATTCTGTCCCCTACCAGAACTGCGGTAACTTGAAAGCCTGCTTCCCTCAATAGCCGGGGAAGGGTAGACAAGATATTGCGGCTTATTTTGATATCATTTCTTTGCGGTAAACAGTAAATTAAACGTTCCAAGTCCGGCGTATGGTCATCTAAGGTAGGCAATTCCATAGACAAGAAGAATTTTTCCACGCAAGGTTCAACTTTTACTTTGGAGCCTTGCCATTTCATGACGTTCTTGCTTTGGTAATCATCAGAATGGACCCGTGTCTCAACGACAGTATCTCCAATTACTTCATGCTGGCACGCTAACACCCAGCCCGCAGCCAATTCATCTGGAAAAAGAAATTTTCTCTCAGCCATTGTTGTTTCTAAAATATTACCGGACAAAACCCTGACCTTACATTTACCACAGGTGCCCTTGCCTCCGCAGTCTCCTTCCAGTGGAACACCTGCCAGGGCAACCACCTGCAGCAAGTTGGTTCCCTCAGGAACCTCTACTTCTTTCTCCTGATGCCTGAATAATACTTTTATTATTGCCACCCTTTTCAGCCCTTTGCCAAAACTATCATCAACATCTAGTTTTGTCCTGGAACATGCATTTTGATCAGCAAACCTATTTTCTTATAGGGTATTTACCATATTCTCTAATAAACCGGCTCATGGCCAGAACATTTTGCGGTTTACAGTAATCTGTAAGGCTGTTAGCGCTGGTTATGATATACCGTCCGCCCGGAGCCACTTGATAGATACGGTTCATAACTTCCTGTTGAACATCTCTCAGGGTCCCCCTTGTTAAAGTATGCCGCAGGTCTATATTACCCAGCAAGCAGATTTTATCACCATATTTATGCTTTATTTCAATTATATCCATCCCGGCAGGATCTATGGGATGGAGGCCTTGAAATCCCAGTGGCAAAAGCAGGGGTAAAAGGGGTTCTATATTGCCGTCACTGTGTAAAACCCATGGTTTATTTATTTCCTTGATTACCTTGAGAATATGGGGCATGAAGAACTCTCTAAAAACCTGAGGGGAAAAAAAGGGGGCTGTATTATATGCCAGGTCGTCGGTAACCCAGTAGAAATCGAAATCCAATTCATTGATATGCTCAAGTATTCTCACTGTCCAGCTTGCGTAACGGTCAGCCACTTCATGTATAAAATCAGGGTTGTCCACCAGGTTATATGAAAACCTTTCTAAGCCCATACCCAGATAAGTAGGCGCAATACCCAGGCGAATTCTAGCAAATACAGCATAATCTCCTTTATAGGCGTTAAGCCACTCCCGTACCTGCTGATAAATCTCGGGCCGGTCCGGATCCGGAAGGGTTAAGTCTTTCAACCGCTCGGTGCCTGTGAGAAGTCCTTGACCTACCATTTCCAAACCGTTAAATGATTCTTTTTTAACCATCAACGGAGGATAGAAATCGAAACTCACACCACTAGGGTAAGAAAAGCCAAAGCCGTCCAGTCCAAGACGAGCAGCAAGTTCTGCAGGTGTAAAATTTGAACGCCCCATGACTTTTAGCTGAAAATTGATTTGTACATCATGTTCCAACCAAGGAACTCTATCTGGTTCACCTTTGCCCAATAAGGCTGTAAGCACCCGTTCCCGTGGTGTTAATTCCAAATTCAACACTCCATAAGCTATTACAGTAGTATTTTTAAACCTCTCTTAATTTATAATATTATTATAATATTAAACAATAACAGTTTTCTCAAAAATATATTTCTTTCTTTAATACCGGCAGGGTTCGCTATGATATTTTAGATAATTTACTACTAAGCTTCTACCGGCATAATCAGGGAGAAGGCACTCCCTTCACCCTGCAGGCTTACCACTTCAATTTTACCGCCGTGTGATTTAGCGATCTTTTGGCTGATCCACAATCCCAATCCAGTACCCTTTTTCTCTTTTTTACTGGTGTAAAATGGGTCAAAAATATGTGGCATTTCTTCCGGGGCTATTCCGACGCCGTTATCCCTGACAGTAACAGCTATCTTTCTTTCTTTGTTTTCTACTACGCGTAACAAAGTACTAATTTCTATCTTTTTTTCGTGCTTTATTCCTTCTAAGGCGTCGCGAGCATTAAGTAAAAAGTTGATCAATACCTGCTGAAGCTGGTGACCGTGAGCGTTGATTTTGGGCAGATTGGGAGCCAGGTTCTTAAAAATTTTGATTTTATCCTGATTAATCTGATACTTGATTATTCTAAGCACCTGATTTACCTCTTCATTTATGTCTATGAGCTCAGACTTATAATGATCTTGCCTGGAAAAGTTAAGCAGGTCACTTATGATTCTCTTGCAACGCAGTCCGCTGTTAACAATATCCTTTAATAATTCGCTCTTGTCACTATCCTCTTCCTTTTCCCTCAACATGAGCTGGGCATTACCAATAATAACAGTTAACGGACTGTTTAGTTCATGGGCTACCCCGGCGACTATCTCTCCTATGGCAGCCAACTTAGCAGACTGTAATAACTGCACATCAATCCCAACCTTTTCATTCACATCATTTAAAAGGCAATCCTTTAATATCTCTTGATATTTATTGAAAACCTGCATAAATCCATCCCTTGCTATAAACTTAATTCCTTACCTAAATAAACACCATAAAAACAATAAAAAATATCTCCGTCTTTTTATTACACGAAAATATACTGCAAGACAAATGAGATCCCACTTGTATCAGATTTTTACAAATTAGTGAGATCTCATCAAAGTAACATATCTAGCTATATAATCTATATATCACCCATTTTTTTAATTTTCTAAATTTCTACTTCAGAATAATTCTCCCCATTGGAAACTTAATTCCGACACTATTCAGAATTAAACCACCGGCCATAATCACACCAAAAAATCCAGCTACAAAGAAACCCCACGCACTTGTCAATACTACAGCTTTGCTTGAGTAACCTAAGTAAACCAGGGCGAGGGCACACAGTCCGATATCGGCTCCAATTAGAGCAATCGATCCCGAAGCAGGAGAATATTTTAGAAATACAGGAGTAGTAAAAATCAGTATAACTCCCAATATCGCCCATTCATAACCAAGGATTCGTAAATCAATTGCCCAATTGTATATCGGCGCAAAGTAATTTAAAGCATATGTTAAACCGTTAGCAAAGCCGAAAAACGAAGCTAAGTACAACCAGGTAACTCCTCCCACTAAGTTCCCTAGTTTAATCAGACTAATAGCCGCTCCTAAGTAGGAAATAGTGCAACCAAAAGACACAAGCGCCATGGGAAGAAGCGCTTTGCTATCTACAAACCCGCACAGATAAGCCCAAGCCATAAAGCATAATATTGAATTAGCAATCCAACCTGCCGCGCTAGCGTCGGCAATTTTAGTGTCATTTCCCATAAAGACTACCTCCTTAAAAATTTACTATAAATTTACTATTTGAACAGCCTAACTCTTTGAAAACAGAACACTTAGTTTTAGCCTATTATTACCTCCAGCCCGTAAGATTCAATAATCTCTTTACATAAATTCATATGTTCCCTGCTGGGTGGTTTAAGATCCTCCAAATCATATTTTTTCCCAAGTCTGACATACTTGCTGGAACCCAATCGATGGTACGGAAGAAGCTGAACCAGCTTTACTGCTGAACCCAAACTTGAGCAAAATTGGCCTGTCGCCCGGATATTTTCCTCTGAATCGTTATAACCAGGAATTACAGGAATTCTGATTTGCATAGCGACGCCAGCCTTTGCCATTTTTTTGGCATTTTCCAGGATCAGCTCATTTGGCGCGCCGATTAATCTCTGTGATTGCAATGTGTCCATATGCTTTAAATCATAAAGAACTAGATCCACATACTCCAGGACCTCTTTGTAATGCTCCCATTTCGCGTATCCGCTCGTATCCAGACATACATGCAATCTCCTGCTTTTACATTCCTTTAATAACTCTTTGACAAACTTGTACTGTACCATCGGTTCACCACCGGATACTGTAACCCCTCCATTTGAGCACCGGTAGAATAATCTGTCCTTTTCTATTATTTCCATAATCTCATCAACACTGATATCTTTTCCGGTTAAGTACAACGCTTTTGATGGGCAGACCTGGGTACATAAACCACATTTGTTGCATTTGTTTCTATTAAAATCAATAACCTGAATTTCTTTTTTTTCAAATTTTGAAAAAATCTTAGGCCCTTTTGTCAAAGCTCCGGTTGGACAAACCTGCAGACACCTTCCACAATTAGCCAGACCTATGCATTTTATTTCAAACCAGGCGATTTCATCTTCAAGGGCCTGTGACTCCGGGCTGTGACACCATAGACACCTCAGGGGGCATCCTTTTAAGAAAACCCCTGTTCTAATCCCGGGTCCGTCATGCACCATGTATCTTTGGATATCAAAAATTTTTCCTATTTTCTCGTTGTCCATAAAATTGCCTCCCCTAATTATCAGGCGAATTCTCCCTGGAAGAAGGATAATATAAGGCTTGTCAGTACACTGAGAGCCCCATTCTCAGTGTACTGACTTGCAATTGCAAGGTGCGCTTGGCTCGCGTACCAGCGCCATGTTTGCCTCACATAGAAATTGTTTAAACCAGTTCAGTATACTCGGTTCTTTCTATGATATCTTCCTGGATCGCCGG
>Ga0182238_1000388_pt1 | contig 13753 bp, 19 predicted proteins | sample hydfrates6_PW_90_FD_132439 | JGI IMG/M metagenome (GOLD analysis project Ga0182238, IMG submission 132439) | Subsurface microbial communities from deep shales in Texas, USA - hydraulic fracturing test 6_PW_90 | ecosystem: Environmental > Aquatic > Deep subsurface > Shale gas/oil reservoir >... | reverse complement strand
ATTACCCGGTCACCACCTCAGTATTAAGCTCTACCCTATCACCACGGACGGTTATCGCGTCAAAAGTCACGTACACCGTATCACCATCCCAGTTAAACGCAAAATTGGTCACTTCCGCCGTTCGCGGATCAACCAAAAGCGCTTCGGTTATAATCCGCTTTATCTCACTCTCATTACCAGCCCGGGATAAATTGCGCCGAATCAGGTCCTCGAACTCCTGACCATAGCTGCGACTATATATCAGATACCGGTAGCGCGGAGTTAAAAGAGCTTTATAACACCACTCAGTATACGCTTGAATTTCATCAGCAGTGGCCACTTTTCCAGTTGGTGTTTGTACAAAGTCACCTTTTTCAAAATCGAACTGCCATGATTTTTTAAATTTCACTTGATCAGTATTTTCTTCTGTCGCCTCATCCTGAACGGACACTTCTTCAAGAGGAAAAAGGTTTGGCATATCAGCTTACCACCTTCGCAACCACCACGGCATCCTTGCCTCCGTTTACAAGAACTGCTAAAACCCGATCACCGCTTTTAAGGTCCGCTTTGAAATCCAAGCGCACCTGGTCCACCTCTTTGGCGTTAAAGTTATACCTGGTCAAATTAGATGTACTGGCCCCTGGCAAATCGTTTCCTTGTTCGTCAACGGGGCTGGTGGCAGTTCCAACAAGAAAAAAAGCAGGGAAGTAAACCTTCACCTGCCAGTCAGCAATTAAATAATCATTTATTTCGTACTTAAACTTATCCAGCTTAAGCCCGGTACTTGTTATCGTTCCTAACTCGCAAGGAACACCGGACAAGGCTTTTGCAGCCCTGTCACTTATTCGCATTTCTACTAATGTGGCAAGTTCTTTAAAAGGGTCTGCCATAAAAGGACCTCCTTATGTAAGCCTCGTCGGCAAGTTCCAGTGACATGTGGCCGGGGCTGCCAAGCTCGTGTCTAACAGAGAAAACAAATAAATTCCATCCATCCAGCTGAACTTTATCGCCAGCACGAATGGTATTTATATCTATACCGGAAACAGATATCGTTTGCTGCACTCCGGCAAGCATTTCAGATGCTGCTTTCTTTGCTGCTCCTGTGGATGTGATATCAGGATCCTGTAATACTCTCTGAAGCGTTCCTAAACCCTCTGTTTCACCTTTTTCTAGAGCCAATACCGGCGAACGCCCCTCTTTTTCGGCAGCACCTAGCACCTTTACCTGAGTTACTGCACCTTCCATGGTCCTACGTTGGGACACCTCTTCAACACTTTGACCGGTTTCTAGAGCCCATACAGTTTTGTTGCTGCCAAGCTTTATAAGACTTAGCCCTCCAGGCGTCATGCGCGGCAGGAATACGCTCCCACCCTTCGAAACAGTTTCCCGGAGATCAGACATAAGCATATTGTATATCGGCTGAGCCCGGTATACTGCCTTGGAAAGCTGAATTCCAGTGTCTTCCACCTTGGCAAGAGGTATTTCCCAGTCCGATGCATATTTTTCAAGTCGCTGCGCTGCTGTCTGCCCGGCCGGGAAAAGATATTCATCCTCACTCCTGGCCATATAAATAGACGGGTCATAAGTTACTGCAGTTAAACGCTTTTGCCCGCGCAGGACACTGTTAATATCCCAAACCACAGCTGGGTGAAGTAAATACGCCATTTTAGAGCCGCCAAAGGGAACACCAGATACCCTTATTGCTTGTCCAGGTGATATCCCGGGGAAATCACCTGTTACAACCATCTGAATAGTTCCGCGATATGCTATTTCATCTATTGAATCGTCAAGAGTAATACTCTCAACCAGTTCACGAAGGTAATGCTTATCAGCAAGAATGACATCGTATTTGTTGAGGCCAGGATTAATCATAATAAAGCCACTCGCTCTTTTCGAGTTTTTTAGACAAAGGAACCCTCCTTCTTGTATGGAAATGAATACTTGGCAAAGCATTCCATATGAAGGAGGGTGAATTTATGCCAGACTATAAAAACAAAAACCGTTCTGAAGGAAGACCATCAAAGTCGCACGACAAAGTTGATAGTCGCAAACCGTTGACCGAGAATTCCAGTAAAGGAAGGCAGGGTGGTAAACAATCAAATACCTTGACTTCCCTTTTACAGAATAATAACCCACCACCAAGAAATCCAAAAAAGAATAATGATGGTTAATTGTTATTCTTTATGGCTTGCAGAACTTCTTCCTTGTCAAAAAGCTTAACCATAGTGCCGCTCTTAATGTCAAAATATATCTTTTCAACCTTTGTTAAGTAAGGATTCCATTTATCAACTAGGTCAAAGTTATCGACGGTTATTTCTTTTTCTCCGTCATCAGAAAAAGTAAACTCCCTTAGCAGACCTTTTACTTTTTCGCCGTTTAAGGTAGTCAGCTCTACAATGGGTTCTTCTTTATTGACAAAGCACTCATCCCAAGGACTGTGACAAATTTCCGGCAAGCCCAGGGGTTTTCTTGATAAAGACACCACTATATTGTATAAGTAGCGCTTAAACAAAGATGTAATAAAACCTAGTAATAGACCAGAAATGAAACTTGCTAAAACGTAGTCTTTTATAAATTGAAATGATTGTAACTGGGTTTTAAACTTTGTAAGTCCTTCTATGTTAATGTTGAATATGTTCGCCAGAATGGCCCACGTTATTACAAAAGCAGGAATATTATATATTACGGCAATAATAATGCGCTCTAAATCAGAGCGCTTTTTATTTGCTCCTAAGAGGGCCTGTTCAAAATAGAAGGCAATAAAGCCCGGAAACAATAGCAACACCGCTTTTATGACTTCTTCAGTCACTTTATCATCTCCCTTCTTTTGGGACATTTTATCATGCCAACCAACCAATTACATCACGCCGGCATAACTAACTTCATACCGGGTTTAATCAATCCTGGATCCGGACCCACAACAGACTTATTATTGTTGTAGATGTCCTGCCACTTTGAACCAGCTCCCAATTGCAGCTTAGCAATCTTAAACAGGTTATCCCCCGGCTTTACAACATACACCTTAGGCACCGGCTTTGTGTCCGGCCTCGGCCTTTGACTGTTTGTACCGGCCACCGCGGCCACAGCCCCAACCTCTGCAGCTGTCCTTACTTTCACTTCCCGCCAGGTCCGCATTTCAATGTCAAAATATATATCACCTGGTTGCCCCCCCACAACCATGTAAGGAACTGATTTAATCAAAACCAGGGTATTTACGGGGCTGTCCGTAATGATCAAGCGCACAGGCTTGCCGGCATTACGCCAGGTGATTAGCTGCTCAATTGCCTCCCTTGGATCCGGGATATCCGGGTACCGGCAATACCCGCTGTCGTAGTCTTGTGGAAAAAAAGAAGAGAACCGAATTTCGGCTCTCTTATCACCTGTGGGAAAATCTATCTCACCTATATTTATAATATTAACGGTTTCAATCTGCTTCTCCCCGTGGACAGTTAATTCCGATGGGTTAACAGGGAAGTGCAGATCCCGGTTGTCCGGGGAAAGAAGGTAAAAGTCCATAGGATCACCCTTGAGTGGTATCTTGTTCAAAATATAATTTCTTTTTTAAAGAATCTTTACTATCAAATATTAAATCCCAGTCAATTCTTCTAACAACATTCACCATTTGCAAAAGAAGATCTTCCATTTCAGCCGGCAAATAATGACCACATGAATTGCACGAAATACGTAACCTTTCTTCTTTCTTTGAACCTTGTTCCAGCCATTTCTTTTCAAAAACTTCAGTTGAAGCACCACATCTATTACATTTTAATATTATCATGAGGAACCTCCTTCCAATAAAGCTATATTATCTATAGATTTAGGAGATCCTTCTACATTTAAGGTAAATTTTGCAAGACTTTTTTCAAATTATTTGCAACCATACCGGCAGCTTCAGCTGCTATTTTTTGAACATCTCCCTCATTTTTAACCTGGTGAATTGTTTGTTTTACAGCCCCATCCAGGTAAAAATGATTAACAATCGTGCCTCCACCAAAGCTAGCAGCTGCAAGTGATGAGGCAACAGGAGCCGTAAAACCGCCATCGGCATATTGCGGTATACCTAATCGCCGGCCAGCGGCCTCCCAAATATCTACAGCTCGTTTACGCCTCGCTGGAGACAGAGGAATGATTGCTTCTGGTCCCTCTTCAGCCACCAACCCCAAACGGGGAGTTGTCAATATGCCACCACCAGCGTATTTTTCTATATCTCTGTTTACGATAGGACTAGAAGGCAGCTTATTTTTTTCGACCATTTTACGAGTTTTCCTGTCTATAATATCCGTGTTAGCAGATTCAGGAACATCGGGGCCTAAAACTGTAAAAGCCCCAAATCCACTTGCAACCTTTACTTGTATTGGCCCTGGCGTTTTCATACCAACCAAAAATCCGATTAATAAACGAAGTTTAGCATCCTGTTGTGCTGCCTGCCAAACTCCGTCCCAAACACCTTCCGCAAACTTAACTCCAATTCTCGCCCCAATTTCTCCAGCTTTTTGTGCTGCATCATCCCCAAGATCACCAATGATATACCCAATCTTTCCGGATATGGTTAACTCTTTAAACGCAGGATTATCAAAATATTCCCGTTTTATATAGCCAAGAGCTCCTTCCATTGTGCTAAGGATACCCTCTGCTGCGTCACGACCATACATGGTTAGATTACGCTTCCAGTCGGCAACAACGTCCTTATTTTCATCAAACCACCTAACAACCTTTTCCAACCTGGGGCTTAAGGCGTCTAAAATACCTTCACCGGTTTCCCTGAAAAGCCCCTTAATTTTATCCGTGATGGTAGAAACCCTGCCAAGAGCTGTTTGACTCAGCTTTTCTGCTCCACCATCTACACGTTTTTGAACCAGACCAAGAAAACTTTCCCAACCACCAAGTGCATTGTACTGCTCCTGGGTCATCTTAACCTGAAACTCTTTCATACGCTCAAACTCACCCATTTGAGCATCAGCCAGGGCCTCCATTGCATCCTGAACGGTTTTACCCGGAGTTAATGCGGCCATGTCAGTAGCGATCTCTAAAAGCTTTTTAGATTTATTAACGTCCCCGTCATTAACTCCAATAGCCCTGGTCATAGCCGGAAAAAGATCCGTCATTTCAAAAGGAGTCCTGTCAGCAAAACCTTGTAACCAGCCAACTGTTTCTTTTGCCAGAGTTTTATTACCGTCTAGCCAGTGCTCCATGGCCATCATTTGCTGTTCTCTGGCCATGGCTGCTCCCACGGTTAAACTTCCTAATCCATAACCTCCAAGACCGGCCCCTAAAAGAGTTAATGGACTGGCAGCTCTGTCCCTTATACCACTTAATGCCCTACTGGCCCTATCTTTGGCCTGAATGGTCACTTGCCAGGTCCTTGACGTCAACTGCCGCAAATCACCTCGTATTTGCCTTGCTTTTCCACTAACCCTGTCCCGTAAAGTGGCCTCAGGCTCAGCATCATAATTATCAACTATACGAAGAGCAGATCTGGCCCTGGATAATTGATTAAAGAGTTCTCCTTTAAGCTCTGCCACTGGACCGGTTTTAATATCACCCAGGTTTCCGAGAGCCTTTTTTGCCTTCACAATCTCGTCAAAAAGAGGACCTTTCATATCTGCCACGGTTTTAACATCCCGCTTGTCTAAGGCATCCAACATCTTATTAGTACGCATCAATACATTGGAGACCTTATCCTGTACTTCAATCACCGGTGATGCGTGGGCAGCATCGAGCTTTTTTACTATTCTGTCAGCCGCCATAACCTTTTCCGTTAGCTTATCCCGGGCAGATATAATAGGAGCAATCTGTGTTTTTGATAAAGCCTTACCCTGCCGCTCCAACCTGTTAAACGTGCTTTTGATTCGCTCTTCTGCACGCCTAACCCGATTTTCTGCATCCTGATCATTTACATCAATTACTATTTCGCCCCTATAAAATTCTTCAGCCACCCAGCATCACCACCGTTGCTCTTGTTTCTTCTTTTCTCAAGATCGAACTTTATCCCGGCAAAAATAAAACGGCGCTCCTGTGGAGGAAGACACCATATTTCACCGGGTGTTTTTTTTAATTCCTTACAAGCTTCCCAAAGGAGAAAGGTTAACCCTCTCCTTCCAAGGAGTTTTTTATTTCCTCCTCCTCAGTGGCCTTATCATAATAGCCGGAAAGCCTTAAAACCTTATCGGCCAATTCCAAAATATGGCCCGGCAAAAGTACCCTTTTCACTACCTGCTCCGGTGAAGATGCCTTATACCTTTCCATCAACTTTGGATGCTTCCATGTAACACCGGGATCACCATCTATGGCCACGGTCGCCTCAGCCACAAGAGCACGGTTAAATGCACGGACCTGCTTTTGCTCATCGTTATCCTGATACCGGCTTCGTAGGTATTCAATTTTCTGCTCCGAAAGAGCCTGCAGGGTAAAAGACATATCCAATTGCTTTATTCGGTAGGTCTGCTTTGGTTTTTCCTTGTTCAGATTGAACAGTTTGTCCAGAATAGCAGCCTCACTCATACGTTATTCCTCCTCAATTGGGTCTAAGAGTTCAAATTCAGCAAAGGTGAAAGGAGTTTCCTCTGTTACTTCCTGCCCGGCTGTCCAGTTAGCCAATTGAACCCTGTCCCACTTAACATTCTTTAAGCGCACTCTCTCGTGTCCAAACGCTTCCGGATCAGCAAGTTTACTGATTAATTCAGTTTTGGTAGGAGTACCTTTAGGCCCGGCCGTCCAGAGGTTTGCCTGAATCATTTTGGAAGTGACCTTAAAGCCGCTGATGGTGCCGGCACCAGATAATGAAATAACTTTTTGATGAGTCCACCTGGTGCCAGATAAATTAAGCGCACTTTTATTGATTGCAACCTCAGCATTTACACTATTTATATTTTCCTGCCACTCACCGTCTTCCCAAAGCTCTCCAAAACTACCGCTAATAATGCGTTCAACTTCCTGGGACAATCAAGATACCCCCTTATCCACCATACCGAACATTTCCGGTACCGAAGATTTTCTCCATAGAATCAATGAGCTTGGCATCCCACCGCCAGTAATACTCATCCCCTGCTGCTAAAGGCTGTAATTCGGGGTCAGTTTGAACAGCAAAATCGTCCGATATCAAGGTAGGAGATAAAGTTTCGAAATAAACCTTAGCTGCCGATAAAAATGCTTTTTGCCCATCCTCGTTATTGATAATCTTGCCGATGTAATCGTCGTGCGCTGTATCACTCATATCAGAATTAATCGCATCCATAATTCTGATAGATTTAATTTTTTTCCAGGCATCATTTTGATCAGCGCTCAGTGATGTCAAGGTATTTATACCTTGCTCAACAACCACTTTCTCCCCATCATGTACCAAAACCAAAGTCCCGGATTGCAAAGCTGATTTTATTTCTGAATCAGTTAACCTGGGTTTAACATCATCAAAGGGGGTGGTTGCATACGTTAAACTTTCTTTCAACGCCTGCCCCGACGCTTTGCCAGCCGCCCAGCAAGCCACCATAGCACTGGAATAGGTAACTCCATCTAGGACGGCGCTAACACCTACGTTTATGACTCCCTCGAAATTAAAGCCAGTAGACCTGCTGTTACCGGTAGTAATATCCTGGTCATCGGTTTCAGAACCACCCAGATAAGCAGTTATACCTTTCCCTTCATTGCGCAGCCGCTCTACCCAGCTCTTAACAGAAGTCTGTAATGTGCTGTCCGTCATTCCATCCAAAGTAAAAGCGTTAAATTTTCTGGCTTCAAAGGCGGCCATGGCATCGATGTATTCGGAATTGGCAACTGCTGCAGCACCGGCATTGCCGCCGGTTAAGTCCTGGTTGGCAATATCCGCCAGGGTATCATTGCCGCTAACCACCTTGGTTGCAGTTAACCATTTATTATCTGTGTTGTTGTTGATGGCGTCCACTGCATTATCAACAATTCCGGCACCTTTGGCAAAGGTAAAGGTATAAAGCTTTTTCGTGCCTTCATATAAAACAATGTCTTTTTTGTTGCTATCAACCAGGTTATCCCTGACCGTGACGTTAAAAGATCTCTCCGTGGGATATTTGGTTGTCAACGTTAAAACATCAGCAGGAGTTGCAGCCGTATCCTTAAGAGTTATACTTGCAGTAGATTCGTTTCCATCAACCAAGCGGTACCCCAAAATCTTTTGAGGCTTACCCAGCAATGTCAAGCGAATAGATGTATAGGCGCTAAAATTACCGGAAACATCGTCATTGTAAGCATTTAACAACTCTTTTTCCGAAGTAATTTCAACGATTTCCTTAACAGGGCCCCAGTTGGCCTTTACCGGGATAGCCACAATCCCCCTGGGACCGGCTTGTATCTGGGCCAGGGCCGCAGCCAAAAAACGCATGTAAAAACCGGGACGGACTTTTCCTTCCGTTGGTGACCAAGTTCCACCAGCCATTTACTTCACCTTCCTCTTCAGAAAATCATCAATCGCTTTCTTCACTTCCGAGACAGAAAGCTCTTTATTCTCATTTTTAGATAGTGCCCCAATAACAACTTCCGGCTTAACGTTAAAAAGAGCCTGTGCATTTTGCACAAACTCATCACGTGGGTACTTACTTTCTTTGGATTTAGACTTTCGGTCCATCAAATCACCTCCAAGTACCACGGCCTTCAATTTTCTGCATAAGCGGTACTTCTTCTTGCAGCCTCTTTATTTTTCGGGTTAAAGTTACAATTACTTGTCCACGCTCCAAAGCATTCACCTGAAAATTACCCCGAGGGGTTACAACAGTCATATATTTCTTTGATTCCATATCAAGCGGCACCTTGATAGCCTGAGTTAAACCGTCAATGATCTGCAATACACCTTGGGTTTCTTCGTTTGGGGTGCCGCCTAAAACATGGCCCACAAGTGATTTTTTAACCTCAAAGCCAGACCGGTTAATCCCCTCAACGTTGAAATTTGTAAGTCTCCACAAAACAGCCGGCCTCACATACCCCAACGGCCACCTATTACGGTAGACTGTCCATCCGGTTCCAAGTAAATTTTCCGACCAATTGGCAATAGCCTCTACCCAGGTATCGTTGGCTACAGTCTCAGGTACCGCCACCGGCTGTAGAGCCATAACTGCAAAACGAAGCCCCCGGGTAATGGCACCCCAATCTTCGTCTATAAAATCAGTACCCACAGTACCAAGATAAAGGCATGTAAAAACTTCACCGGTATCCATGGTTAAAAGCTGCTTATCTAAAGCGGCAGTCACCTTTTTGGCCAGTGAATCAACACTCTGAAATGTGGTCCGGTCAACATAGGGCCATATTTCAACTATACGCCTAAAGCCTGTCCAGGGATTGTTCTCTACATCTATCCCTTGCCTGATAACAAGGTAAGGCTTTTCCGTCTTGGCACTGGCAGCATGGGGCTCATAAACCCGACCGTCGACATCGGGCACCTGATTAACGAGTTGCTGTCTTAATGCTGCTCGCATACTTAATCACCCCAAAGATCAGCCACGGTCTGTTTAATCCTGGTTATGTGAGCATCAATTGTGGGCCCGATAATAGCATAATTACTGTTATGGGCAAGCTCAAGCCAGATGCCGTACTCTACACCATGGGATAAAAAGAGGAGTAGATTATCACCATTGTCCTCCACGCCTCCATGCAATCCCTGGCGCGCGTTAGCTGTTCGATCTGTCCATGGAGCATTATCTTTTGCGTACCCTTCAAGCTGACCACCCCAGTTATCCAAAAGAGCATAAGTAGCAGCACGTTTTTTCTCTATTTGTTCGGATATTTTCTCACCCATTCCCATTAACATCATCCTCTTGAATTCACTGCCCCCTATTTTACCCTTTCCAAATCCGCCTGGTACCCAATAACCCGCCCATTCACAATTTGCGGAAAAACTTCTACCACCGTAAAAGATCCCAAATCTTCCACAACAAATTCATCTTTTACATTCGGACCGGACTTTAGGTCAGCATTCTCATCAGCAAGGAGTCCCCATGAAGCTCCTACCTCTTTTGTGCCGGCAAGAGTGGATATATCTTTTGGGTCTCTGTTTGCCTTTTGAAATACCCGAACCGTAAACGGCCCCAAGATGCTTTTATGATCACCAAAATGACCGTCCACTTCTAACTTTTCAGTACGGTGAACGATTATTTCAACGGGATTTTGCTCAATACTCCAGGCAATATTTTGCCGCCGGATAGATACTAAATCCACCTATAACACCTCCGGCGGCACTGCCTTTAAGATTAAGCTGCCAACACTTGTACTTGACATTTTTGCGTACCGGTCAGCCATTGCCAGAGCGTGGCTGAGTTTATCTTTTAGAGTCGTAATGTTGTATTGTTCCTGGCCTGCACTGTATCTTTCAATCTGCTCCTGAAGCATTCCGGCTTTCATGGTCCAGCCGGCCGCAGCGGCACCGTAAATACTTACGGCCTCAATTAAGAGTTCATCCAAATCAACATCAAAAAAATTTGTATCGCTCTCCGTTCCTCCCGGAGGAATTACTTCATTGAGCAATTTTCTAAGCCTACCCCTCAAATCATCAGTTGGCGTCATTTATTTCTCCCACCAAAGTTAGCTTAATGAAATTTCCTGTACATTTTCCTCTACGGCCGCATATGCACCACGGTATGCGTAGCCAACAACCTGGCTTTCCACCAGACGAGAGAGGTCTCCACCGCTAGCCTCAATCCGCAGGTCCTGCTTGATCAGTTCTTTAAACCCACGCTTTGGGCGAACCAGATATGCTTTACCCTGGGATACGCCGGCATAGTCATAGGTCTTTTTGCCCACCTTTACAGACCAACCATCGTAGTAAATAACGGATTCAATTCCGGATACGGCCGGGTAAGTGGTGCCATTAATTTGATACCCACCTTTTAGAGCCATCTCAATGTTGTCTTTATCCAAACTGGAAGCCAGGAGGATAGTACCGGGGCGCTTTTTCGCCCGGGCATCGGACAAAGCTTTATTGAGAGTCTTATAGTACCGAACCCAAAGATCATCCTCAGCAGCACCCTGGAAAGCTGTCTTATTTGCAGCTGGGTAATTAAAATTAATTATCGGGTAAAAATGAATGTGGTTTAAAAGCGCATTATACGCTTCACCCATACTCCGGTTAAGAACTTCCACGGAGAAGCTGTCATTAAAATCTTTCATCTCCTTGGTATATTCAAAACCAGCGGTATAAGTCATTAGCCGGGCAACAGGGCCGGCCTCCGCCTGCAGCCTACCAAATTTTACCTCTTCCCCTTCAATGTGTTCGGTAAAAACAACTACGCCATAAAGAGCCCACTTTGCATCAATGAGCTTGGGCATATTGGCGTCTTCCATACGATCATAGATAGGGGTATACAGAATGGGTACCTGTTCCCTGCCGAGCTCAACATCCAAAACAGTCTTCTGCAATAACTCTTTAAACTGCTCAACTGAACCACTGGTAAGCATTTCACCAATAGGCCTGGCAAGTTCAAAGGTTTCCATCTCACCGTTTACGATCTTTTTGGCAACAAAATACTCCTGTCCATTAAAAACAAACGGCACCTGAGACTCCAAAGTCCCCCGGCGCCGTTCATCACGTAATGTATCGATGCTAACAATCTTCAATTATTTTGCACCTCCGAAATAATAAAATACAAGTTATTGGGCCATTAACCCCGCAGCTCTTAACTTTGCCAGTAAGGAATTAAAATCAGCTGTCAAGGCCGCTAGGTCAGCCGCATTACTATCTGCCTGAGCCGCTGCCTGCATTAACTCTGCCTGCTGAGTTGCTAAAACAAACCAGATGACATTGTTGCCATCTTTAGCCACAGTTACAACACCTGCAAAAAAACCATCGGTGGGGACAGTGGTAAAACGATTATTGGTACTATCCCAGTAAATCTTGTCACCTTTATCAAAGGCGTCAACAGCATCGATTTGATCTGTTTCATATTCCGCTGCCTCAATGTTCAAAGTCACCTCGGCAGTCTCTCCGGCCTCTGTGGTTACTGATTGAACCGCACAACCCAGGAAACCGTCTAACAGATAAAAATTGCCCGCTTCAACGACGGTACTCTCCGGCACAGTAACTTTAACTGATTTCCCATCACTGATTTTTCCGCCACCGACATCATAAGTGGTAGTCGGTACTGGTTGTCCTTCAAATGACATCTAAACAGACACCCCCATTAAAATTAAATTGCCTGCCGTTTGACACGCAAACCTTGAGAACCTTGATTCCCGCCGTTGTCTCCGCTGGTTATTACCGGCGGTTTGTCAACGTGAAGTTTGCCAATGATACTTTTTACCGTCTCATCTTCGAGCAGTTTATCAATCTCGCCGGAAATCTGTTCCTTGGTTGCACCTTCTTGAATGTTAAGCATCCGCTTGACCGTGGATTGAGCCATTTCCCCAGAAACTTTTTCCTTTAAAGTATCATCAATCAATTTCTCAAAATTAGCTTTACGCTGGTCTTGAACTGCTTGAGCAGCATCCTTTGCAACCTGAATAATATCCATTTCACCACTAACACCCAGAGCTTCACGGACTTTATTTATATCACCAGCCAGCTGGCCAGCAACTTGGACAACATCCATTTCGCCGGTTACTCCCAGAGTTTCCTTAAGCCTGTTCAAAGTTTCCTGGGCTCCGGTAACGTCTTTTAGCCATTGACTGTCCATTTCACCGGCAACATCTTGGACAGTCCAACCCATTTCCCCGGCAATCACTCTCGGAGAAACTCCAAGTTCTTTTAATTTCGCTAAAATTTCTTGCAGGGTCATCTCTTGCCCACCTCCTGAATTAATTTCCCCTACGGGTTCATATACTTCTTTTTTGGTTACTTCTTTCTTTTCACCCAGCTGCACTTCATCATTTTCTACTTTGTAAGGAAAGCTGAAAAACTTAGTTTCAATACTGGGCCCGCTGTATTCAATGATTGCATGATCATCAAATACCTTTTCAATGTAAACCCAGTTATTTTCACCAGCACCCATAGCCTGATGGATAGCCTTTCTTAAAGCCTCCCTTAATTCCTCATGGCTGCCATCCAATTCACCGTTGATTACATCAATTTCACCCATGGCCACAATCCTGGTCGGCATCCCTGGGCGATTGAGCGGAGTCCAGTCGATTGAAAGCGGTTTATAATCCACCACATCAATCTCACCCGATACCTTTTTTATTTTTGGATATCCAAAAATACTTACCTGGCGAACAACTTTTGACTTTATCCACCTTTTAAGGTCATCAGCTGCCTTGTCAATCACGCCGCGGAAATAGGCAGCGCCTTTGCTAATTACCTTACCACTACTGTCTTTGTTTTCAACATTAGGGTCGAATTTAGCGCCAACCCAATGTGTCACCGGAGTAGGAAACTGTGTATTGACATCTTCCGCTTTCTGGTGACCAAGAAAGCCAGACAGTCCCTGGCTCATTACCTCACCTACAATACTCTGCAAGGCCTGCGGCTTATAGTTCCAACCTCGCTTGGACTTACCCACCGGTACTTCCACAACCACTTCCATAGGAGATTCATCACCGTTTTTTATTGCCTGTAAATCAGCCCATGGAGCAAGCGGCACATCATCAACCGACATTTCCCCCGAAATTGTTGCCATAAGCGAAACCGTCTCTCCGACAGGGTTATTCATTTCGCCAACAGCATTTTTAAACCATATTGGGTTCAAATATGAATTCACCTCGCTTTCAAGTAATAGTACATTCGAAAAATCTCAAAGCCTTGAAAGTACAGGCTTTATTTTTTTGCCATTTTTCGCTTCACCTCAAAAACCCCTTGATTTTATATTGTGGTCAAATTTCTTAATAT